>Ga0155284_175_pt1 | contig 25422 bp, 22 predicted proteins | sample RifCSPhighO2_02_FD_106252 | JGI IMG/M metagenome (GOLD analysis project Ga0155284, IMG submission 106252) | Gammaproteobacteria bacterium RIFCSPHIGHO2_02_FULL_42_13 | reverse complement strand
TCATAACCAGTTACGGCCGCCTGCTCTGCGTCTCTCCAACGAATCTTTATTAATCCAGGCAGTCGAGGGGCGCTGAGTCCGTTCCCCGGCCGCTTTACATATGGTGATCTACATGAAAACTCACTCTTCGGCGACGAGGGACCTGTTCACATTGTGCCGTGTGCGGGCTGGATAATAGTACCGCAATGTGCGGGCGCGCGGGGGGGGCATGCCGGCCTGCAGGCCTTTAAAGAAAACAGAGGCAACGGAGATGCACCAGGATGGTTTGATTCAGAATTTCCAAAGGTCGATCAAATACCTGATCAATTCTATTCGTGGACCACCGCTGATGGTCGTCGCTTTCCTGTACAACGGGATCCTAAAGATAAAGATATATTCCACTGCCCAACAGAAGTGCAATACAAAAAATCTGATGGGTATTGGTATGCTGCCCTGCGTCTTGATGAATCACCCCAAATGCGTGCATGCATGGAACGGCGTGATGTCGAGTATATCCGTCAATTGCGCACTCTAGGCAAACTCCTGGAAAAAGAACCTAATGGGGACGCGGAAATCAAAGCTGCCGAAGACACCCCCGCCGACAAGGATGGCTGGGGTCATCTGCATCAATTCCACGACGAAATCTTTGCCGCTTTCGCCGCCGCTCGCAAGGAAGTCAAACAATTCGGCAAAGAACTTTCTGATCAAGAGAGACAAGAGAGACAAGAGAGAGAAAGACAAGCGCTCAGCGACCTAAAACCAATGTGCTCTTGCCCCTTGACCCAAAAAATATTTATTGATCCTGTCGTTGCCGCCGATGGCGAAACCTACGAGCGCGAGGCGATCGAAGCTTGGTTTGAAACAAATCAGACGAGCCCTAAAACAAAGAATCCGATAGCCGATAAAAGCTTGCGCCCTTGTACCATTGCACGTCGACTACAACAAACCCTCTTGACGCTCTCTCCTGAACTACGCACGTCAGATGAATTGTATCTGTCGCTTCGCTTGCAACAGCGGCTTTTACAATCGGTAGCAGAAGGTCAAGTGGAAACACTCATCACCTGCACCACAGCAGACGAGCGATTATTCATTCGACCGATGGCTTGGCAAAATACCGGCGATAAAAAATCTTTGCTGATTTGGGCATTAGAAAGCAAGCACTTACCCGTCGTACAGGCGGTGATTCAGGGGTTAGGTGCGCGTTGGGATAAATTGTCCGACGTGCAAGCCGGCGGTGCTGTTTTATTTGATTTAGCCGTGCAACACTTGCAGACGCCCGGAGCACGTTTAATCATGGATCGTTTAGGCTGGGATAAAAGACGATTGCAAATCGCGTTGAACGAAGCCATTGCGGCCGACCACCTTAGCAAAGCCCAGGTGTGTTTGGAGTTAGGGGCGGATATCGAAGGATTAATCGACACAGCACGTCCGCTACACCGGGCGATCCAACGCAAGCAATGTGATTGGGCGCGATTATATGTGCGCTTTCGCGCAGATCGCAGTGCTCGGAATGCAGAAGGTTTTCCGGCTTTGCATCAAGCGATGTTGAGTGATGACGAAGAGATGGCACGGATTTTATGTGAAAGTACAGCCGATGCCGCAGGAGCGGCGATAGAAACTGGAAACGAAGCGACCGACGCCCAAGGATTAACGGCACTTCATCTGACTGTTAAAAAAGCTGATGCTAGATGGGTCGCACGATTATTGCAGTTGGGTGCCAATGCTCAGACGCCAAAATTGCCGGAAAGGGATACGGCTTTATTGCACGCTGTGCGGCAAAAAGATGTTGAGATTACTCGTGTGTTGTTAAGACACGGCGTCAAAACGGATACTTGCGATGCAACAGGGCGATCTGCGTTGCATCTGGCGTTTGATCAAAACGCGGATGAGTGTCTTCGGTTGCTGATTGAAAATGGGGTGGATTTAGAGCAGTGCGAGCCAAACACCGACGACACGGGGTTGCTGCGAGCAGTGAAAGCGCGCAAGTTAGCGCTCGTCGAGCTGATGTTGGCAAGAAGAAATGCCCCAGCCCATATTCATGCGACCAATAAAAAGCAGGAGGGTGTATTGCACGTCTGTGCTCGAGGTGGAGAAGATAAGATAGATCTTGCGATCATGGAATATTTAATTGCACTGGGCGCCGATGGCGATGCGTTGAATGAGGCAGGACAAACACCCAAAGAGGTGGCAATCGTTTGTGGTCATCGTGGGCTTGCCAGCGCATTATCCAAAGCATTACGGCAACGAGATCTGGCCGAAGAGCGCATACATTTAGCACGAGAACGAGCCGAGATGGCTGAAAAACAGCGGCAGATGGAAGAGCAGATGGCTCAACTACGGGCAATGTTACAAACGGCTGGAGCCGGGGGTGCAACGCCATTGTTTTTTGGCGCCCCTGCTGCAGCGGCGGCTGCCCCGCCACCCTATGAAGAAGCTGGGGCAGCAGGAGGGAATGCCGGGGAAGAAGAGGGAAATGATGAAGTCGAATCCGGTGAGGTGAAGGGGAAAGCGGCTAGTAATACCTTCAAGGCTGGAATTAAATAAGCTTCTGAAATTTTTTCAACGCTGGCCACCACTTCAAATTGACTGACTTCATCGACAGCATTGATGTGATAAAGCCCTTTTAATAGGGCGATCGTAAAAAATCGTCTAAAACTCTTTTTGAAACGTGGTCATTAGTGCTAAAATAGGCCAAGCAACAACATAAAGAGAGAAAGCCGATGAGCAAAAATCTAGTGAGTTTTGATTGGGCGATGAAAAAGCTTTTAAGAAGCAAAGCCAATTTTGGTATCTTGGAAGGTTTTTTGAGCGAGCTGTTAAAGCAAGACATCAAGATTTTGAATTTACTTGAAAGCGAAAGCAACAAAGATGAGAGGGATAGCAAACAAAATCGTGTGGATGTTTTGGTACAGGTACAAAATGGTGAAATAGTATTAATCGAAGTACAAGTTAACACCGAGCTTGATTATTTGCAGCGTATGCTTTATGGAACATCAAAGATTGTTAGTGAATATCTGAACGAAGGCGAAGCCTATAAGCAGGTAAAAAAGGTATACTCAGTAAACATCCTCTATTTCAGTCTTGGTCACGGTAAAGATTATGTTTATCATGGTACGACTAAATTTATCGGCATTCATCACCAAGATGAGCTAGACCTTACCACCACTCAAAAGGAGATTTATAAAAAAGAGCGCATTCATCAGATTTACCCGGAATACTATTTAATCAAGGTGAATGAATTTAATGATGTGGCCAAAGATACCCTGGATGAATGGATCTATTTTCTAAAAAACGAAGAGATCAAAGATAACTTTCATGCAAAGGGTTTACATGAAGCCAAAGACAAATTGAGTACGTTAAAGCTTTCCGACCAGGAAAAATTAGCTTATAAAAGATTTATCGATGATGGGCATTATCAGGCGAGCATGGTGGAGTCTAATTATGATAAAGGATTAGTGGAAGGTGAAAAGATTGGTGTTGAAAAAGGCAAAGCTGAAGGTGAGAAAATTGGTGTTGAAAAAGGCAAAGCTGAGGGCAAAGCTGAGGGCAAAGCTGAAGGCAAAATAGAAATTGCCAAGAAGATGAAAGACGCTGGGATGAGTGCCGAATTAATCCAGCAGGTCACTGGAATTGATATAAATAATATGTCGAACATTAAGTGAAATAGTTGATGAAGATATAGTGTGTAGAAAACATGTTATAGTAAGGATTAATGATAAATCCAGATAACACTCAAAACAAGTCTCTCACCGTGCTTGGCTTTGACTATGGCACTCAGTCAACCGGTGTTGCCATCGGTCAAACAACCACTCATACCGCTCGGCCACTGACGGCGCTTAAATCACAAAATGGCGCCCCTAACTGGCCAAAGATTGAAAAGCTCATACAAAACTGGAATCCAAACGCCCTGATTGTCGGCATTCCTCTCAATATGGATGGCTCGACACAGCCTATTACTCAGTCAGTCAAAGAATTTTCGCAAGAATTACAGCGACGATTCAATCTGCCCGTTCATGAAATTGATGAACGCCTCACCACCATTGAGGCACGCCATCAGATATTCGAAGAAAAAGGCTATAAAGGTTTATCAAAATCTGCCATCGATGCGGCGGCGGCAACAATTATTGTTGAAAACTGGCTGAAGACTCATCGCTCTTGATAATTTTTTAAGACATCGTATGATCACAGTAAATTTGTCATGTCAAAACGAAAGGAACATGTTTATGAAACACGTAATCTCTGCAAACAAAATATATCTCTTTGGTTTTTTGCTGGCATTTGCCGCGCTGCTGTTTGATGCGTATTTGCAATTTCATTTAACATCGCCAACCTGCAATTTAGTTTATCTCGAAAGAATTATTTTATTTGTAACGGTACTCTCCTTTTTGGCGGGGAGCTTATATCATCACACCGCAGCCAGCAATCGTGTTTTTAGTCTTTCGAGTTTACTGATCAGTCTCATCGGCGTTGGAACAACGCTCCGACACGCATGGATACAACATTTTCCACAATCACAATCTTTTAATTTAAACCCAGGAAATTACACCTCTAAACTTACTTATATTTCACAATGGATTCAATCCGCATATTCTGGCACAACAAGTTGTTCACAACCTCAATGGAGCTGGTACGGCATTACATTAACTGAATGGTCATTCTTGCTTTTTATTTTTCTTTCAGTGATTGCGTTATCACAGTTAAGACATAAGTTCTAAAGCAACTACTCGCCGCAAAAACAAAAACACGGGTAACGTTCAGATTTTGGATGATTTTTGGTGAAAAATCGATGAACGAGACGGAATGACTCGATGAGGAATTATGAGCATTTTGAAGAGATTTTTCACCAAAAAGCGCCAAAATATGGACGTTCCTTGATTGTGCTGAATAGTAAAAAGAAAGGGGTTGCAATGCAACCCCTCTCTCGCCCACTTTTATTAACGCATCCGTGCTCTAATCGTCACTTCCTTGTTCGACATCCATGTCAAGCTGCGTTCCTTGCGGCTTTGTGTGACTCATCCATGAATCACATGTTTAAAAAGTAGCAAAATTTTATGAAAACAACAAACGTCTGTTTTTCCTAAAGTTAGTCAAAAAACATGATCCAGTTTGTTAAGTTAAGTCGAAACATTCAAACAAATCATACTGTTATAAAATATATGTGAGAATTGACTCTAAATAAAACACAGAAAATCGACACAGACCTATACACATTTAAGAAAATGCTTACAAAATTAAAATCATTTCACTGAAAAAATTTTATTGTGAGCCCGCACGCCGATACAAAAGAAATGGCAAAATAGAAAATAATACAATGCTACTAATCAAAATAGATTCATATTTAAACATATTACCGATTTGAATTTGCGATGGCGGCAAAAACCCAACAGCCATGGCCAATAAACATCCAATTATTCCAACGAATGTCACCAACAACATGCCTGCGCGACCGCCGGGCACTCTAAATGATCGTTTTACATGCGGCTTACCGTAATGCAATTTCAACGCTGTTGCAAATAAAATCACATAGACCAACAAACCAAGCTGCGCCGTCATTGCCGATAACAGCCAATAAGATCCGCTGATCGTTGGAATGAATAAAAACACCGTGCACAGTGCGGTAAAAATAATGCCTTGTAAAATTAACATGGGAATTGGCGTACCTTGCTTGTTTCTAAATTGAAATAATTTTGGCAATCCACCATCCTCTGCAGCAACCGCCAATCCTTTGCTTGGACCAATAATCCAAGCAGCAACGCCGCTTAAACTTCCAACGACAATCAATAATACAATCACGGGGATTAACCATTTTAAATGATAGGCGCCAAAGAAAACGGTAAACGCCTGCAACAATCCTGTTACTAAATTTAATTTGGACCGCGGTATAACAATCGCAACGGCCACTGACGCTAAAACTAATGAAAAGAAAATAATGCCGCCAGAGACCCACAGCGCCTTTGGGTAAGCGCTCTTTGGATTTTTAACGTCACCCGCATGCACTGCTGACATTTCCATCCCGATCAAACTAAAAATAACGGCCGATAAAAAAGCCAGATTTTTTAACTCCGCTATATGCGGGAAAAATGCATACCAGCTTAATGCCGTTTGTATAGGCTTTCCTAAACATAACCAAACAATTCCTAGAGTAATAATCAACATCATTGGAATTAACGTCCCAAATAAAGCGCCGAGTGTACTAAACAAACTGGAAATACGCATACCAAAACAATTTAAAAGTGTAATCAACCAAAATAAACTAATCGTCGTCACCAACAAATATAATTTATCATCCACTAATGCGGGATTAATCAGATATGCAATGCTCGCCGCAATAAACGCCATAGCTGTGGGGTACCAAACAACATTATAAATCCATTGAAACCAAATCACTAAAAATCCCATCTTGGAACCAAACGCTTCGCGCACCCAAATATAAATCCCGCCCGTCGTTGGATACGCAGTTGCCAATTCTGCCGTAATCAAAATACTTGGAAGAAAAAAGAAAACCGCCGCCACTAAATAGAAAAAAACCAACGCCAGACCATATTCTGCACTAATAGGTAAGCTACGCAAACTATCGACCGCGATAATATTAATCATTGCAAGTTGAAAAAAACTCAATGTTTTTCGAGGCTGACCCTGCTCTGACATAAAAAACTCTTAAAACGCACGTTTAAACTAAATTAAAGTAACGTAGCCTGGGTGGAACGAGCAAAGCGAGTGAAACCCAGGGCTTTCATCCTGGGTTTCGCTTCGCTTCACCCAGGCTACACTTGCTTATCCGAAACTCGCGTTAAATTAAAGAACAATAGATTATGACTTATGATGTCGATGAAAGATATGCTTTTGAATATAGTGACCTAACAATCCGCCAAAAATGCCACCACCAAAAATCATAAAAGACAAATAAACAGGCACAAAACTAATCATTGCCAAGCGTTCTTTAGATGAAAGCTTATCGATCCAGTGCAACAAAGAACTTAAGGACAAAAATGTGTGCTCTGGACCTAGCACAAGAAAATAAATTAATGAAACCACAAAAACAAAACCTACGAAACCACCAAAACTGACTCGACTAAAGCCGGGAGTCATGACGCGATGATACTGCTTGTCATCAAACATATAATTTAGCTCTTTCATCATTCAATCAACTGATTCTCTTGTTGCTCTTTAGCCTGAAGTATAGAAATGATTTGGAGTCTACGCCACCAACCTTAAGGAAAACTTAAGAAAACCAAAAAAAAATCGCTTTTTTCAATTTTTTTGAATGCCAAGCCCCTGGCCAATTTTAACGCGCATATTGGCATGAAGCGCTTCATTCCAGACCATGTGACTAGAACTACAAAGAAGAATAACCGTCGAGCCCATCTCGAAATGACCCATCTCGGCTCCGCGAAGCAACTCAAACGATTGGTTATAATATTGGATTTTCTGAATCGTTTTGCGCGAACGTGGACTAATTTTGCCCGCCCAAACTGTCTGCATGCTACCCACCAGCATAGAACCAACCATAATTACGGCCATATAGCCAAAAGATGTCTCAAACAGACTGACAATTCGCTCATTGCGCGCAAACAAGCGCGACACTGACTCTGTCGTCGCAGGATTTACTGAAAACAGTGTGCCGGGCACATAAATCATCTCGAGCAATTTCCCTGAAAATGGCATATGCACTCGATGATAGTCGCTGGGATTTAGATAGATCGTCGCAAATCGACCTCGCTCAAAGTGAACGGCCAGATCAGCGCGCGTTAATAATTCAGTGAGAGAATAATTCTTCCCCTTGGCTTGAAGCAACTTGCCCGCTGTAATATCACCGATTTGACTAATCACACCATCTGCTGGAGAAATGATGATATTTTCATCTGACGCAATCGATCGCGCGGATGCATTTAAGCGGCGAGTAAAAAATTCATTGAATGATGAATAGTCAGATATCTTTGTTTTTTCGGCAATCGCTAAAGTCACACGATAGCGCAACATAAATAAAAAAATTAAGATGTTTTTTATCCAAGGCCATCGACAATTTCCAAGCCAACCAGCCAAACGAGACAGTGCATGCTGCGGTAATATTGATTGTAGAAATGCGTAAAATTCGCCAAACATTCTTTGATCCTAATATCCTAGGTTAAAGCAAAAAAGGCGTTGCCACAAAAAAGTCCATTTTTTTCAATCCTTAAACGCGAGTTCCAGATAAGCGTTTTAAGAATTCCTTAATATTTGCGTCCTATAATAACACTGTCTATGATATCAAGAACCTATTAATAAGCACGGGTATTTTAACGATGAAAATAAATGAATTAACACGATTGCTTCGCGCCACGCTTCAGGACTATGATCGAAGAAAAGGCGAAGTTAGAGAAGATCCCCCTCGGATAGCGAGGTTGCGGCGCATATTAGCAGAATATCTAAAAGCAGGTGAAGAGCAAGATGCAACGCCGGCAGAGCTATGGCCGTTGGTTCAGTTGTTCTACTACCGAGATCCCTCGGAACAAGCTGGTTCCTTAACAGGTTCCGTGCTTGATCAACTAAAACCCGCTTTCTTCAAACAGATACGCATTGAACCAGCTGTTGATGTCTTAGCGCGAAACCAACTTCTATCCGCAGAAAACGTGACTGCTATATTGAAACAGGCGCAATACGCAGCTGGTATATCTAGTGCAATCAAAACGTTGGCGCGCGGACACATTCTTAATCAAGCAAACGTTGATCGCCTGTTAGCAACACCCAACGAAGCCTTATTGATCGCTAGAAACTTGGGCGGACGATTTGAGCGGCACGACCCTGTAACAAGAGACTTCTTGGCTATTCGACAAGCTACTTTGGGCATAATCCTCGCAGCACAGGCCAGTCGACGCGCTCCAAAACAAACTGGCGCAGGGAAATCCCTCGGAGATCTCCCCTATGAACTACTCTTGGAGATCGCAAAACGCACTGGAAGTGGTAAATTAGATCAAGCTTCTGTGGACACAACCGCTAGGCAAACCGTTGCAGATGATGATGCACGCACTTTTACATGTACAAAATAGGGGTCTATTCTGACCTATTTTGTGTATACTAAATAAATGACAGACAATCCTTTACAAATCTATCTCGTCGGCGGCGCAGTGCGCGATATACTATTGGGTCAAAAACCAACAGAAAAAGACTGGGTGGTGGTTGGCGCCACGCCCGAAGCATTGACCGCACAGGGTTATAAGCCGGTTGGCAAAGATTTCCCCGTTTTTTTGCATCCCAAAACACATGAAGAATATGCCCTGGCGCGAACGGAACGCAAAATATCAAAAGGTTATAAAGGTTTTAAAGTTTATGCGGCACCGGATGTCACCCTCGAAGAAGATTTAAAACGCCGCGATCTCACCATCAATGCCATTGCGCAAACCAACGATGGAAAATTAATTGATCCGTTTAATGGCCAACAAGATTTAAAAAATAAAATATTGCGTCACGTCTCTGATGCTTTTATCGAAGATCCTGTGCGCATTCTACGCGTTGCGCGCTTCGCCGCTAAACTCGGCGATTTTAAAGTCGCGCCTGAAACCAATAAGCTCATGCAAGACATGGTCGCGTCTGGTGAAATCGATGCGCTTGTGCCCGAACGCGTTTGGCAAGAATTGCATCGCGCATTAGAATCAAAGTATCCAGACCGATTTATAGAAGTATTACGTGACTGCGGTGCATTAAACATTATTTTGCCAGAAATCGATGCGCTTTTCGGCGTGCCGAATCCTAAAGAATGGCATCCCGAAATCGACACCGGCATTCACACGCTCATGGCATTGCAAGCCGCTGTTAAATTAACCGATGATCCGATGATTCGATTTGCTGTACTTGTTCACGACGCAGGCAAAGCAAAAACACCAAAAGAATTATGGCCGAAACACCATGGCCATGCTGAGGCTGGCGTGCAACCCGTTAAATCATTGTGTGCCCGTTTGCGCGCGCCACGTGATTACACCGAATTTGCGGTACTCGTGACACAATACCATCATCAATGTTTAAAATTAAATGAATTTAGCGCGAAAGCGTTATTAAAATTATTGGAAAACCTCGATGCATTTCGCCGACCCGACCGATTTAAAAAATTTTTGATCGCTTGCGATGCCGATGCCCGCGGCCGCACGAATTATGAAAAAACAAAAGGCCCACAACTTGAATTTCTAGATAATCTTCTCAAACAAGCCGCTGATGTCATAATTCCAGATGAAATTAAAGCAAAGTCGAACGCGGACATCATACAGTTTGTGCGTGATGCCCGACTATCAAAAATAAAAGACTATTTAAAATAAGAAATCTAGGCTGGCTCTCGATTGAAACATGCTTCCCCGGGTTGCGCTTCGCTTCACCCGGGCTACGCTTGTTTCATTATTTCACTTGTAGGTTGGGCCGTGAGGCCCAACAAACTATTCCTGTTGGGCCTTACGGCCCAACCTACATTTTATTTAGCCCAACCTACCGTGCTTAAAATAATATATGCTCGAAGTCAGGAGTGGATTATAGAAGAGTTTTATTTTTTCAGACAACTCATTTTCAGTATAATCACTCTCATGAACAAAACCTAAAATATGAATATTTTCACGTACATATTTGCTACGAGGATCCGGATGGTTAGAGTCGAATAATCCTTTTATTAGGCAGTTGTTACCATTTTGATCCTTCCATTCTCTACAATAAACGCCATCTTCAATATTAGTTAGGCAGTTGCTTCCATGGGCAATGTTAACATAATCATAGCAGTCCAAGATGCCAGCATTGAATGAGCGCATATCTATCAGAATCATATGAAGATAATTATTTGTACCATTCTGACTAACTGGGGGGAATTTGATTGCTCCATTTGAATTGGATACTTTATTTAGGATAGCATGTTGTGTTTTGACAATCTCTACTGTTTCAGGATAATTTTTTAACGGAGAACTGATTGAACAATAACTAAAAAAGTTATCTAAAACCGCTGTGTTCTTTTTTACTTCTGAGCTTTCACGACAACTTGTTAATTCAATTAACCACGTATAGTTATTTTGTTTTATCTTGAAATCCACGGAGCTATTGCCAACACCACAACGATGCTCATATTCTGCTGTTAGCCCCAGTTTGTGGATAGCATAAGCAAATCGAATTTCAAACAAAGCCGATTTAGTCTCATTCAAATCAGAATACTTCATCTCAGAATACTTCATCTCTTTGTTTTGTAAAATTTTTATCGCCTTAGATATTTTAGAATCTCGTAATAATTTTTTTGCCCATAAACATTTTTTTAGTTCTTCAGCTGCTTTTTTGCTAAAATCAACTTCTTCTAGTGACAAATGGTCAGTCCACATTCCTTTTCTATTTTGCTCGGTCATTTGCTCGGTCATTTGCTCGGTCATTTTAAACTCCACTTAAAGTCTTTTCCAATATCAAAATGAGTACGTAGGTTGGGCTGTTAAGCCCAACAAATTATTCCCGTTGGGCTTCGCTACCGCTCAGCACCAACCTACATTTTATTTAGCCCAATCTACCGCGCTGAGCGCAATATGCGAGCTAGCGCACAAAAGCGAAAAGCGCAGCATAGTTTCCCTTATCCGCTTCTCTCAGCGCAGCAATATAGGCGGCGCGTGTTTTTGAATTTGATATAAGCCCTGTCTGACCCCAAGTAAAAACGTTAGCCCCTTGATTGTATAACAATACATCTGTCATCAGCCGCGCATGTCGCCCATTACCATTCGCAAATGGATGAATAAATACGAGGCGATGATGGAAGCGCGCAGCCAGCTCATCTATTAAATAAACATGATATTTAATTTGATACTTAGTATCGTCAAACAATATTTTAAGCTGACTAGAAATTTGCTCCCACATAATTCCAATGTTTTTGTCAGTTTTTCTTATCTGTCCCGCCCATTGCCAGGTTTTATTAAACATCTTTTTATGCAACGCCATACAAAAATTTATGGATAAAATATCAGAACGTTTATGAGAGAATACCCACTTTTCAGCCTCAAGAATATTAGCCTGCTCCCACATGTTCAACTCTGCTTGTGTAGTCAGATGTTGAGGTAGCAGGCCGGCTATTTCATTCAAATCGAGAGGAGTCGCTCCAAAGGCATATTCAAATTTCACTTATCATCTCTCCAAAGTTTTTTTGGACTGTCTTCTAAAAGCTCTTGTATTAACTCCGCAAGCTGTTGTTTCTGTTTTTTTACCTCCACATCCTGCGCCTCCAGCCCCATAGAATGAGAGACTCTTGATAATCTATTTTTAGCAACTTTTTGAGCTTGCTGCTCTAAAATAGTATGCAAAGAGGTTTCGGGCACCAGACCATAAACCAGCCGACAACCCATGGCTCTTGCAGTCTTTTCTAAGGTCCTTAGAGTGATACTTGTATTACGTTCTGCCTGTTCTATTGTCACAACTCTTGACTGGTTTACGCCTAGTTTCTCAGCAAGCTGACGCGTATTGAGTCCAAGCGCAGAGCGAATTAGATTGATCCAGCCCTTTCTAGGAGCTGGCCGACTTTTTAGCTTATCCCAGCCTCTCAGCTGCTCGTCCAATTGTTCCAACATCAAGTGATCAAATTTCATACGATCTCCGTTGCAATAATACGCTCATATTTGATTATATATAAGTAATCTTATCTTTGCAACAGTGATGACACATATGTAATCAATATTAATTTTTTTGATGACATTATTCTGAAAGAATGACGCCTACACATCAATATTACTGGCTTCCAACGCATTCTTGTCGATAAAGTCGCGACGGGGTTCGACTTTGTCGCCCATCAGAATTGAAAACATTTCATCTGCGGCAACGGCATCGGGAATGGTCACTTTTTTCAACAACCTGGTGCTGGCGTCCATCGTGGTTTCCCATAACTGCCCCGGATTCATTTCTCCCAAGCCTTTGTAGCGTTGAATCGCTTGACCTTTCTTTGCCTCGCGCATCAACCAAGTATAGACTTCTTCAAAATTAGAAACCGCTTGTCGCGCATCCTCTCGCATAACATAAGCATCCGCCTGAAGTAATCCGTACAAGCTCGTGCCCAATTCGATCATCGATTGATACTCGGCTGATTCAAAAAAATCTTGCTTGAAACAACAATCTTTGGTCGTACCATGTTCGCGTATAATAATTTTAGGCAAATGAACGTGATTATCTTCTGGCTTGAACAACTCTGTTGAATAATGAACAGAATTTGTGTTCATTTTTCCCAAAACGGTTTGCAGATTGTTCGCCCATTTTTGCATAACGTCAAAATCCGTTAATTCCGCGACTTTCAAACGAGTTGCAAAAACCAATTGCCACAATACATTGATAGGATATCGCTTGGATAATCGATTAATTATCGCAGACACCATCTGATATTTTTTAACTAATGCCTCGAGCGCAACGCCTTTAATCGCCGGTGCAGAAGCTGACGGAAATAATGCCGCGCTATCCAACGCTAATTGAATTAAATAATTTTCGAGCGCATCGTTATCGCGTAAATACATTTCTTGTTTGCCCTTTTTCACGCGATACAGCGGCGGTTGCGCGATATAAATATGTCCTCGCTCAACCAATTCATGCATTTGGCGAAAGAAAAATGTGAGCAACAATGTCGTAATATGTGAGCCATCGACATCCGCATCCGTCATAATGATGATGCGATGATAGCGTAATTTGTCGGGACTAAATTCTTCGCGACCAATGCCGCAGCCCAGCGCTGTAATCAACGTGCCGATTTCCGCAGATGACAGCATTTTGTCGAACCGCGCCTTTTCAACATTTAAAATTTTACCTTTGAGTGGCAAAATTGCCTGATAACGACGATCACGACCTTGCTTGGCAGAACCGCCGGCTGAATCACCTTCCACTAAAAAGATTTCGCACTGTGCCGGATCCGTCTCTTGGCAATCGGCCAATTTTCCCGGTAGTCCAGCAATATCTAACACATTTTTACGTCGCGTCATATCACGCGCTTTACGTGCCGCTTCACGCGCACGCGCGGCATCAACGATTTTTGATACGATGACCTTCGCATCTTTTGGATGTTCTAATAAAAATTCACGTAATTTTTCGGCGAACACGGATTCGACGACTGGCTTAACTTCTGAAGACACCAGTTTTTCTTTGGTTTGAGAGGAAAATTTTGGATCAGGCATCTTAACTGACAGTACAGCCGTTAACCCTTCGCGCGCATCATCACCCGTCGGAGTAATCTTGAATTTTTTTGCAAGCCCTTCTTGTTCGATATAATTATTAAGCGTTCGCGTCAGCGCACTACGAAAGCCAACTAAATGCGTGCCACCATCGCGCTGTGGAATATTATTAGTATAACAAAATACATTTTCTTGATAGGTATCATTCCATTGCAACGCGACTTCAACCGTAATCATGTCTCGCGTTTCAACAAAATAAAAAATCTGCTCGCCAATGCAGGTTTTGCTTTTATTAAGATGCGCAACAAAAGAGCGAATGCCGCCTTCATATTCAAATAAATCTTCTTTCCCACTGCGCTCATCAGTCAACCGAATTTTTACGCCCGAATTTAAAAAAGATAATTCGCGCAATCGTTTCGCTAAAATATCATACTTAAATTCCGTATTTGAAAAAGTTTCTGTGCTGGGTTTAAACCGAATAGCGGTGCCAGTACGGTCTGAATTCCCTATTTCTTTAAGAGGCGCATCGGGATTTCCCATGTGATACATCTGTTCATACATTTTCCCTCCGCGCCGTATGATTAAACGCAATTCTTCAGATAACGCATTCACCACCGATACGCCCACACCGTGCAACCCGCCAGAAACTTTATAGGAGTCATTATCAAATTTACCACCGGCATGCAAAATAGTCATAATCACTTCGGCAGCTGAAAGCCCTTCTTCTTTATGAATATCAACAGGAATGCCGCGCCCATCATCTTTTACCGTAACAGATTTATCCGTATGCACAATGACTTCGATATGGGAACAATACCCCGCCAACGCTTCGTCGATCGAGTTATCCACAACCTCAAAAACCATGTGATGAAGACCGGTTCCATCATCGGTATCGCCGATATACATGCCAGGACGCTTGCGCACAGCATCGAGACCTTTTAGAACCTTAATTCGGGACGAGTCATATACTTCGTTTTCGCTCACTGTGTCTGCCTCTTTTTTATACCGTAACTATCCGTGTAATAATCACTTCTAATGCTTTCATTCTAACCGATATTGCTCGCTTTATCAAAAACTGAATAGAAATGGGTTGCGCATAATATATTGAAAAATAACGATTTTCTTTACATAATTCCGTGAGAGTCTTCTTTTTGAATTTTTTCTTGTCTTTTTTTAACCACCCACGTACAATCGCACGCAATAATAACAATAATAAAAGAATCTATCCATGCCACGACGTATTGTGCCTATTTTTGACCTAGATGATACATTGATTCACGTTGATCATGTGCATGCACATAATCCACATCCATCGTATGACTTTTTATACGGGAGCGAATTTCCAGTCAAACTGCTTCATAAAGAACAGATGCGCCTGCTTATGGGCTGGGCTCTTGAGCATTGCGACAGCATCTGTGTTATTACGCATGGCAATTATGATCGCTCCATCCTCGACGATATTCTTAAAGGCTATGGGATTAATCCATTATTGTCGTCTAAAATTCTTTATGCTAACCAACCAATTATTAATTCACCAACACATAAAGCAGCATATCGATTATTATCCTCCGCTGATATTCCTCCAATTGCACATAAAGTCATTTCCGATGATGGCCCTATCATAGAATATCCTGATAGACGAAAAACCACAACGGCAAAAGTGTTATATACAGAGGCCGGAAAATCGCCAGAAGATGTTCGATTTGTCTTGTTAGATGATGATTATGCGATGTGTGAATTAGCGATAGAAGCAAGTCATCATGGCATTAAAGCGGGGCTGCCACGTGGATATCTTACAAATCCACTATTCTCACGATCAGAAAAAACAAAGGCTGCTATTTTATTCGAACATTTTTTTGCAACCCGTTATTTTGTTGAGATGGCCAAAGTCATTGGGCTTCATGACTATGCTACACAAGCTAAGAGCGAAGAAAATCCTGAAAAAAAGCGACTTGCTTCGGAATATCTTGCATCAGAAACCTATAAAATGCATGAACAATATCCACAAAGAATTAAAGCAGTATTAAATAATCCAATATTTATAGCGCTTGAAGTCGCTATCGCAAAGCTTCACGCCGCAAGGTTAAAAACAGAGGCTTTATTAAGTCAATCAAGGATTAAATATCCTGATATTGAGAAAATCGCTGATGATGCACATGAGTTTTGTGTTCAAAACGCGGAAAACCATTTAACGTATGGAGCAATCTGTTTATTTATAGGACAATTTTCAGATGAGCAAGCAATCTATTGTCAACGGTTGATTGAAAAAATTAATGACCATACTGCAGTGTTAAATGAAAAACAAAAGATACTAAAAAATCCTCTGTCTACTCGCATGCGTCTGAGTATCCACCACGGAAGAAAAAGAGAAAGAGAAGAAGAAGACGGAAAAACATCACGCTCACGCACAACAGCCAAGTACCCTTCTTTCCATGTTTCTAGCGATTTACGAATAGAAGCTCGTGCGCCTACCTGTTCATCAGACGAAAAAAAAGAGGTGGCAACCGCGGCAGATGTCCTATGTAGAATAGCAGCTTCCTGATAATCGCTAGATCATTTAGTGATCAATAAAATATCACGTCCTCTTTAGGCGGGGAAATATTCGCATTGAATGTTCCACGTGGAACAAATTTAAATAGTAACGTAGCCTGGGTGGAACGAGCAAAGCGAGTGAAACCCAGGACCCATTCATCCTGGGTTTCGCTTCGCTTCACCCAGGCTACACTTGCTTGCGGCGGGGAAATATTCGCGTTTAATGTTCCACGTGGAACAAATATCTAAATATAAATTTCGACTAATTTTTAAACGCGAGTTCCGGATAAGCTTTGTCAAAACTAAGATTTTCAATATAAAGTTTAAGTTTCGGGCGAAAATGCGCCAGATTTGGCCAGATGAGGCATTTATCGCAAAATAAGCGAAGATGTAGTTATTCTACATTGAGCTTATTTTGCGATGAATAACGAAATATGGCCAAAAAATGGCGCATTTGCAGCCAAACGCTTATCCGGAACTCGCGTTTTAAGAGGTGTTCCGTTCAAACGGCGTAATATTCCCAGAATCCACCTTGAAAACCTTGGTAGATGGCAGTTTTATCAAATCAACAAAGGCATTCTGCTCGATACAAGTCATAAAAATTTGCGTTTCCAGCTCGATCAAAACCCCACATAACGCCCTTCTGTGCTCTGTATCTAGCTCGGATGGGAGGTCATCCACCAAAAACACGCATTTCTTGCTGGTTTTCTTCTCTAATAACAATGCTTGGGCTAATTGCATTGCACAAACCAGTAATTTTAGCTGCCCTCGAGACAAAACATCTTGCGCAAGATGATCGCCAACATATAACAACAGATCTGCACGATGCGGACCAAATTGTGTATGTCCGAGCATAATATCTCGTTGCAATGACGACGTTAGTAACGATTCTAATGAGCGTTCATCTGACCAGCCTGAACGAAACTCAATGCGAACGCCCACTATATCTAATAATCTTTGCATTAAGTCCATAAAAATCGGCCGCAATTCCTCAACATATGCCTCTCTAAAGCACGTAAGACGCTCTGAAAGTCTGATAAAATCTGCATCCCATGGTTCTAGGTGCTGTTTTATGGAATCAAAATCCACTTTTTCTTTTAAAATAGCATTACGATGCCGCAAAACTCGATAAAGTTGTTTCCAAAACGTTACAAATTCATGTTCCACGTGGAACACTCCCCAATCGACAAATTTTCGTCGCATTTTTGGTCCAGCGGTAATTAATTGATAGGTGTCTGGGTTAATAACCTGTAACGGAAACTGCTCAGCTAATTCCGCAATAGATTGAACATCTTTTTCTCCAATTCGTATACGCGACTTTCCATTTCGCGCACGCATAATCCCAACAGACAAATCGCCCATTTTGCCAAATAAAGTAAATTCTTTTGCACCATGTTGAATCACATGTTTACAAAATCGAGTTTTAAAGGATCGAGCAACGCTTAAATGGTGAATGGCTTCTAGCAAACTTGTTTTGCCGCTGCCATTGCCGCCAACAAAAAGATTAAATCGATCAGAAGGATTTATCTCGGCATGCATGATATTTCTAAAACAATGAATGTTCAAAGAAGAGAGAATCATGCGTAACTCTTTGATTTATATAATGTTTTATAATCTCATCGGCATCACAACATAGGTGAAACTACCTAATTCTTGATCTTCTTCCACTAATAAACTGCTATTGGAATCAGCAAATACCAATTTGATAGTCGAAGACTGGATTGCTTGGCATACATCGATCAAATAATTTACATTAAATCCAATTTCAAGCTCACCACCATTATATTCGATCGCCAAATCTTCCTCTGCTTCTTCTTGCTCAGGATTATTGGCTGAAATTCTCAATATATTTTCGGATAAAAATAATCGAATGCCTCGATATTTTTCATTCGACAAAATAGCAACACGAGTAAATGCTTGCTTCAAGATTTCGCGTTCTATTTCAACCACCTTATCGCCTTTTTTTGGAATAACGCGCGCATAATCGGGGAACTTTCCTTCAATTAGCTTAGAAATAAATTTAAATTCTGTCGTCGTCGCATAAATATGATTTGCCCCAATCACAAACTCAATCATGTCATCGTTATCATTTAAAAGACGCATCAATTCTACGATTCCTTTGCGCGGCACGATCACTTGCGCGTTGTTTCCTTTTTTAAGTTTTAATCTATCAATAGATCCCAGCGATAAACGATGCCCGTCGGTTGCAATCAACCGTAACTCATCTTCGCGTAACTCAAACAACATTCCGTTTAAATAATAACGCATATCCTGCTGCGCTATCGAAAAATGAGTGCTCGCCAAAACATTTTTGAGCGTTTTTTGCGAAACGGAGAAAGTAACCTGTCCCTTTCCTTCTTCAACTTTTGGAAATTCCTCTGCAGGCAATGTGGATAATGTGAATTTACTTTTTTGTGTCGATAAAATAGCGCGATCGTTCTTCATTTCTAATTTTATTATTGCATCCGCCGGTAATGTACGGCAAATATCGAGAAATTTTCTAGCGGAAACGGTAATATTACCCTCTTCACTCGCACCCTCTAATTCAACATGGCTAGATAATTCTAATTCAAGATCAGTTGCCGTTAACGATAATTTATTACCCCTAACACTTAAAAAAATATTCGACAAAATTGCCATCGTTTGTCGACGTTCCACAGCACCAGCAACTAATTGCAATGGTTTTAATAACGCATCTCGCGAAAGACTAAATGACATGACTGTTTTGTTTGTTTTTTGTGCGGATTCGATCGTTTCTTCACAAAAATCGGTTGTAGCGGCCATGATTAGCTCCATAATTTAATTAGAAATTAATATTAGTCTACACCAGAAAGAGTGCATATTTAAACAGATTGTTACGTCGTCAAGATTCGCATCAAATTTGAATAATCTTCTTGCATATCTGTCGTGCTATCGACTAATTCTTTTATTTTTCTACACGCGTGCAGCACAGTAGTATGATCTTTACCGCCAAATGCCTCGCCAATTTCAGGTAAGCTGTGCGTCGTTAGCTCTTTCGCTAATGCCATTGCCATTTGCCGCGGTCGCGCTAATGAACGAGTTCGACGCTTTGATAATAATTCAGACACTTTGATCTTATAATACTCTGCTACCGTTTTTTGAATATTTTCGATCGTCACTAATTTGTCTTGCAGCGTAATCAAATCCTTCAACGCTTCCTTAACAAAATCGACGGTAATTTCTCGACCGGTAAATTCTGCATTCGCAATGACTCGTTTTAAGGCTCCTTCTAACTCACGCACATTTGAACGAATACGTTTTGCAATAAAAAAGGCCACTTCATAAGAAAAATTCACACCAATTTTCGCAGATTTGTTCATTAAAATAGCAACTCGCGTTTCTAGCTCTGGTGGTTCAATCGCAACGGTCAATCCCCAACCAAAACGAGACTGTAACCTCTCTTTTAAACCGCGCAATTCTTTTGGGTATCTATCGCAAGTCATAATGATTTGACGTTTTTCTTCGAGCAACGCATTAAACGTATGAAAAAATTCTTCCTGTGAACGATCCTTGCCCGCAAAAAATTGAATATCATCGATCAACAATGCATCCACTGATCGATAGTATTGTTTAAATTGTTCTATTGTATTGGTTTGAAGTGCTTTGACCATATTTGCAACAAATCGTTCGGAGTGCAAATACTGAACTCTCGCGTTTGGGTCGCGCTCTAATATGCCGTTTCCAACCGCCTGCATTAAATGTGTCTTACCTAAACCAACACCACCATAAATCAGCAATGGATTATAGGCTCCGCCTGGTTGTCGCGCCACTTGGTAACCAGCCGCAAAGGCAAATTCATTTGATTTTCCTTTTACATATGTTTCAAAGGTGAAAGTCGGATTAAGATTAGTCACTGTTTGTTGTAATTGTGGATTTTTATTCACATAATTATCCACAGAATCGTTTTTTAAGCCAATATTTTGATCGTTTAATGGTGTTTGTTGTTTTCTTGATCCTACTTCGATCACAACATTAACAGGAACATCTAGCTTAAAAACCTGATTAACCAATTCTCGAATGCGATTTAAAAAATTTTCCTTGACATGATCGACGACAAAATCATTTGGAGCGAGTAAAAACAATGTGTTGCGATAAAATTCTGCCTGCAACGGCCGAAGCCACGTATTACAATCCTGCGCTGAATATTCAGATTGCAAATAATCTAGACAAAAAAACCAAATATTATCTTGGTTGATATCTTGATCTTTTGAAATAGGTGTTTCTAAAACCGCTAATGTATCCACAACACAGAACCTTACGGACTAAAATCTGTTGAGAAGTCTATTCCTAATTTTCAAACTTATCCACAGATAACAAAAACAATTATAAAAAACATTGTTACTGACGAATAATAAAACAAATTAAAACTAAAAACTCTGTGGATAACTCTATCAATAACTTATATCTCAGACAATCTCATTTTAGTCCACAGGTTACAGACAGCTAATACATTTCATAAGCACATGCTTTGATAGCGACTTAACTTATTATAAAATATAATCTTTTATGGATTATCCACAGATCTTGCTCTTGCTTATAAATATTAAGAAATTATTTAAATAATAATTTATATAAGAAGAAAAACTTACGCTTTTTAATATTTCGCCATTAAACCATTGCTATGACTACATTTGCTCAGCTCAGAGCTGCCAGCGGGTTGAAAAGGCGATTTTTTTGACAAATCTCTCATATCTACATAGAATGGGCGCCTTTACATAGATATAGATAACAGGTGAACTATGGCGACAAAAAGAACCTATCAACCCAGCAAATTAAGCCGACAGCGAAAATTTGGGTTTAGAGCTCGTATGCAGACTAAAGACGGCCAAGAAGTCATCAAAAGAAGACGAGCAAAAGGCCGCAAACGACTGAGCGCTTAATCTGACTCGAGTTCAATCAAGCGAGGGTCATTTGAAATCAGCGAGTTTGCAATATTCAAAAAATTATCGTTTGCTTTGCGCAAAGGAATTTGAGGCTGTATTTTCAAAAGGGAAAAAAATCTTCGATCGTTCTTTAATGCTGGTTGTTTCTCGTAATCAACTTAAGAATGCAAGACTTGGATTGATTGTGAGCAAAAAAACGGGTGGAAAGTTGGCGGTTGATCGAAATCGTATAAAACGAGTGATTCGAGAAAGTTTCCGGCATCAACAACATCAATTGGATGGTTTGGATATTGTTGTTGTTACTCGCAGCGGTGCGAATAATGTCACTAATTCTGATTTAAGATTAGAGCTTGATAAGCAATGGGATCGATTAAAGCAACAATTCAAATTATTTTAATTGGAATATTAAAACTCTACCGTTTTCTTATTAGCCCGTTCTTGGGGCAACGTTGTCGTTTTTATCCCAGCTGTTCACATTATGCTGAAGAGGCGTTGCGAAAACGCGGAGTATTTATAGGGTGTTTATTGACCGTGTGGCGTTTGCTACGATGTCACCCATTAAACGCCGGAGGATTTGATCCGGTACCAGAAGGAAAAAGAGTTAAATGATTAAATATATACGTTATGTGCTTTATGCGGCTATTGTCGCAATTAGCTTTATGCTGTTTAATGCATGGCAAGCAGAGCATCCCTCCGTGTCAGCGCAAACAGCAGTTCAGCAACAACAAAACGGCGCGGTTTCGACAACAGTGACGCACAATGTCAATCAAGTCGTGCAGCTAACGAATCAAACATTTCAGTCTATTCCGAAAAACAGAGTCATTGATATTCAAACCGATGTTTTGGATATTAAAATCGATACATTAGGTGGCAATATTGTTCAAGCTTCATTATTAAAATATCCCATCACATTAAACAGCGATAAGCCATATTTATTGTTAAATGATGAGCCGAATAATTTATATGTTGTCCAGAGCGGGTTAACCAAGTCAAGCATTGTTACCGACAACCAACATTTAGCACAATATAAGTCAAGTCAGACAAGTTTTTCATTAAAGCCAGGCGACACAAAGCTTGTTGTTAATTTATCAGGCACTCAAGATGGCATGTCCGTTGAAAAAAACTATGTGTTCTATCCGAAAACTTATGCCATTGATGTGACATACAATATTAAGAATAATTCCGGAAAATCATGGGTCGGTAATTACTACATGCAAATCGTGCATGACGTGGATGAGCAAACCACAGCCAACGGATTTTTGACGCGCGGCCTGCATTCATTTGAAGGCGTAGCCATTTATACTCCCGAAAATAAATACGAACAATTTAAGTCCTCGAAATTACAAGAAGAGCCACTCAACAGTAATGTGAGCGGTGGATGGATCGCGACCCCACAGCATTATTTTTTAAGCGCTTGGGTGCCAAGTAAAGAAGGAATATATCATTTTTATAGCCAAGTGACTGCAGATAGCATGTATACGGTTGGCATGATTGGCCATCAAATGACGATTGATCCGAGTAAAACCGTGCAATTAGCATCCAAACTTTTTGTTGGACCAAAACTGGCAAAACAATTAGATGCAGCCGCGCCATTATTATCGCATACCATTGATTATGGTTGGATGTGGTTTATATCGATTCTATTGTTTAAAGCATTGGCCTTTATTAATCACTTTGTCGGCAACTGGGGTTGGTCGATCGTTATTATCACGTTATTGATCAAATTGGTTTTTTATAAGTTATCTGAAACCAGTTATGTCTCGATGGCGAGAATGCGAACGCTTCAGCCGAAAATGCAACAACTCAAAGAACGTTATAAAGATGACAAGGAAGGCATGTCAAAAGCGGTGATGGGATTATATAAAAGCGAAAAAGTGAATCCTTTGGGAGGCTGTTTGCCGATCTTGATTCAGATTCCCGTATTCTTTGCACTATATTACGTGTTGCTGCAAAGCGTTGAGTTGCGCCAGGCGCCATTTATATTTTGGATTACAGATTTGGCCGTCAAAGACCCTTATTATATTTTGCCAATCTTGATGGGGCTCACGATGTTTGCGCAGCAAAAGCTCAGTCCTGCGCCGCCCGATGCAGCGCAAGCCAAATTAATGTTGTTCTTACCCGTGTTGATGACGATAATTTTTGTAAACTTCCCAGCAGGCTTGGTGCTGTATTGGTTTACGAATAATTTATTATCAATCATGCAACAATGGGTGGTGACCTATCGCTGTGAACACGGACATTATCCGCGTAGAAAAAAGCGAGAGTGGAAAAAGAAAAAATGATGAAGGATACGATTACCGCGATTGCAACGCCGCCCGGTCGAGGTGGTATCGGCATTATTCGCGTATCGGGTTCTTCGGCCGAGAGTATTTCAAAATCTATTCTAAAAACATTGCCTGAATCAAAAATTGCGCATATTGGTTGTTTTTATGATGACGACGAGGTCATTGACCAAGGCATTGCGTTGTTTTTTAAAAATCCTCATTCGTTTACCGGCGAAGATACGTTGGAATTGCATGCGCACGGTGGGCCAGTTGTTTTAGATCGTTTGCTGCAGGCGGTCGTAAAAAATGGAGCACGACTTGCAGAGCCCGGAGAATTTTCTAAGCGCGCATTTTTAAACGGTAAGATTGATTTAGCACAAGCCGAAAGCATTGCGGATTTAATTGATGCTTCATCACAACAAGCGGCAAAGTCGGCGATTCGATCATTGCAAGGAGAGTTTTCAAAACGCATTCATGAATTAGTTGAACAAATTACAGAATTACGTAAATATGTCGAAGCGTCGATTGATTTTACCGAGGAAGATCTTGATTTATTAGGTGATGGAAAAGTATCTGAAAAATTAAATGCTATTTTAAACCAATTAGCTCGCGTACAAGTCAGTGCTCGGCAAGGTGTTTTGTTGCGCGAAGGCATGACGGTGGTGATTGCCGGAAAGCCCAATGTTGGCAAATCAACCTTATTAAATGCATTAAGCGGGCGCGATTCCGCGATTGTGACTGATATTCCAGGTACAACGCGAGATGTGTTGCGCGAATATATTCAACTTGACGGCATGCCTTTACATATTATTGATACTGCAGGGCTGCGTGATAGCGAGGATGTGATTGAACAAGAAGGTGTGCGCCGCGCACGCGAAGAGATGGAAAAAGCGGATTGTGTTTTATTTATGGTCGATTCGGATGATGAAATGCCGGAGTCGGGGACGATTATTCGGAATAAAATTGATTTAACGAATGAACTACCTCGCGTATCATCCCGGAATTTGCTCTCTCCCTCCTCGTCATCCCGGAATTTGCTCTCTCCCTCCTCGTCATCCCGGAATTTGCTCTCTCCCTCCTCGTCATCCCGGAATTTGCGAAGCAAATATCCGGGATCCAGAGAATTGAACCAAACAATCATTTATATATCCGCCAAGCAACAATTTGGTATAGAGCTGTTAAAAAACCATCTAAAAGAAATCATGGGTTTTAATGCGACCAGCGAAAGCGCCTTTATCGCCCGCCGTCGTCATTTAGAAGCGTTAGATAAAGCGCATCAATTTTTAGTAACTGCGCAGGATGATTTCAAATCTATAGAGTTGTTGGCAGAGAATTTACATTTAGCTCAAAACGCCTTATCCGAAATCACCGGTGCATTTACCTCAGATGATTTGCTAGGTTTAATTTTTTCGAGTTTTTGTGTAGGGAAGTAAAGTATTTTGCAGCTCAGAGCTGTAGAGAGAGGGGGTGATGGAGACCTTGCTACGACTGCATTTCCCCAGCTCAGAGCTGCGAGGATTAAAATTTTGTAAGCATTTTCCTTGTCAAGTGCTCTGAGCTGCGCGGCGGCTTAACCCGGATATTTCACGCGATTGCGTAGCGAGAACGAGAATAAAGCTATAA
>Ga0155284_171_pt1 | contig 27139 bp, 23 predicted proteins | sample RifCSPhighO2_02_FD_106252 | JGI IMG/M metagenome (GOLD analysis project Ga0155284, IMG submission 106252) | Gammaproteobacteria bacterium RIFCSPHIGHO2_02_FULL_42_13 | reverse complement strand
TGGAAAAACCTTTCCTGCTATGATCATCGGATTAATTAATTTTGCTATTGGCACGGGAACCAGTATTTATCTTACATTTGGGCGACCTAACATGGGCATCCATGGCGTTGCGCTGGGATATGTCCTAGAATCATGCCTCACCAGCATAAGTTTTAGTTTGTTTATTGGATTACATCCTGACTATCGTCCGTTAAAACTCTATGCATTGGATAATTTCAATCATAAATTACTTGCTACTCTGCGTGAGATGTTAATCATCGGTTTACCCATAACGTTACAAATAGGCAGTGAACTGATCATCTGGCAACTCCTCAATACCTTTGCCGCATGGCTTGGCACAAAAGACCTAGCCGCACAAGCCTTTACTTCACAATTACAATTTTTTGCTATTATTCCTAGCTTTGCATTTGGTCAAAGTGTGAGTCAAGAAGTCGGGCGTGCCGTCGGTGCAAGTGAGTTTACCTATGCCAGTCGAGTCGCGCGCTATGGATTAATCACCAGTGCGTTTGTAGTCGCTATTCCAACCATTCTTTTGGCCTCTCACCCCGAATGGCTAGGCGCGATCATCACTGCGGAAGAATTGGATCCCTCCATCTTGACGACCGCACAACAAATTCTGCCCTTAGCTGCAGGCACCATTATTGCTGATACATTTCGTTATGGTCAAATACAAACATTAAGAATTTCAAACCAACGTCTCACCCCAACCGTATTGTCTATATTGTTTTTAAGCGCCGGCCTTGCATTAAGTTATTTTCTCGCTTTTACCGAAAAATTAGACATTGTCGGCATCATTATGGGACCCACCATCGGCGTGACATTAGCCGCCCTTGCTATCTTTCCAATATGGTACAAATATACGACACCAAAAGCGTATCAAGAAGTCAAAGAAACCGCTCAACCAGACAGAAATCCTGGATCATGGCTCCACACTTGCTGTTCATTTTTCACCAACCAACAAGAACCTATACTCGAACCTCTAAACACACAGGAAATCCAAGAGATCCAAGAACCAATGCATCCATGACCATCGCCAGGCAATCTCAGTTAGTAGGTTGGGCCGTAAGGCCCAACAAACTATGTGCGCCAAGCAAGCGTAGCCCGCATGGAGCGAAGCGGAATGCGGGCTACGCTAGCTACATTTTCTTTAGACCAAACCTACCGCGCTAAATCTTGTCCTTAAGTCTAACCGTTAACACATCACAATCTGCATTATGAATCACGGCATTGGCAGTCGACCCTAATAAGTTAGACAAACCATGTCGGCCATGACTACCCACAATAATTAAATCGGCTCCAATTTCTTCGGCGACGCGCGTAATCTCAATTTTCGTTGGACCGACTTCAACATATTGATCGTTGTCTTTGACATTTAATTGCTTGCCTAATTTCGCTAACTGGCGTTTTGCTTCTTCGACCAACTGTAATTCGATTTCAGCTGAACCCACAAACGCATAACCATAACCCGGCAACGGCTCAACAACATGCAATAAACTTAAATGCGAGCCCATCTGTTTAGCCAACTCTTCTGCTTTTTTTATGACCATGCCTGAGTTATCTGTAAAATCGGACGCGACTAAAATATGTGTGTACTTAACCATTGTTCTCTCCTCATGTTATTCCTTAGAAAATTTTAAACCACCCTTGCCGTGCGTGACATTGATCACATCGCCTGGACCGAAGTTTACCCCCAAAATCTCATTTGCTAAAGGATTTTCTAAGCGTTGCTGAATAATTCGTTTGAGCGGTCTCGCGCCATACACGGGATCAAACCCCGCTTCGGCTAAATATTCAAGCACTTTTTTATCCCACTTTAATTGAATGTCCTTGGCCGCTAATCGCTGTTTCAAAAATTCAATTTGGATCAACGCAATTTTTTGAATTTCTGCTTGCGTTAAACTATGAAACACAACAATTTCATCGATGCGATTAATAAATTCCGGCTTTAATTCTTTTTCAACAATGTTCATCACCGCCGATTTCATTTCGTCATAACTTTTTTCACTCATCTCTTGAATCAACTGCGAACCCAAATTCGATGTCATCACAATAACAGCATTACGAAAATCCACCGTTCGCCCTTGTCCATCTGTCAAACGACCATCGTCTAACACTTGTAATAGTATATTAAACACATCCGGATGCGCTTTTTCAATTTCGTCCAACAAAATCAATGAATACGGTCGACGACGAACAGCCTCCGTCAAATAACCACCCTCTTCATAACCCACATAACCCGGCGGCGCACCAATGAGTCGAGCAACTGAATGTTTTTCCATAAATTCCGACATATCAATACGCACCATCGCCTCATCTGTATCAAATAAAAACTCCGTCAACGCTTTACATAACTCGGTTTTACCCACGCCTGTTGGTCCTAAAAATAAAAACGACCCAATCGGACGCCCAGCATCACTTAGCCCCGCTCGCGAACGACGAACCGCATTCGAAACAACGGCAACTGCTTCATCCTGCCCAATCACACGTTGATGCAAAAAATCTTCCATGTTCAGCAGCTTTTCTTTTTCACCTTCCAGCATTTTCGACACCGGTATATGTGTCCAACGCGATACGACTTCAGCAATTTCTTCTTCGGTCACGCGATTACGTAACAAGGTTGTTTCTTTCTGTTTTGTTTTTTCCGCTTCTGCTAACTGTTTTTCTAATTCAGGAATACGGCCATACTGCAACTCAGACATGCGTCCTAAATCACCGGCGCGATGCGCGGTTTCTAATTCGACGCGCGCGCGATCGAGTTTTTCTTTGATATGTTGCGAGCCTTGTAATGCCGCTTTTTCACCCTTCCAAATTTCTCCCATGTCACTGAATTTTTTCTCGGTCTCTTTGATGTCAGCGTCTAATTCTTTTAAGCGTTTTTTCGATGCTTCATCTTTTTCTTTTTTTAACGCTTCACGCTCAATCTTAAATTGAATCAGCCGTCGTTCGAGTCGATCCATGCTTTCGGGCTTCGAATCAATTTCCATGCGAATACGACTGCCCGCCTCATCAATTAAATCAATCGCTTTGTCGGGAAGATTACGATCCGTAATATAACGCTGCGATAACATCGCTGCCGCCACAATCGCTGGATCCGTAATTTCCACGCCATGATGCAATTCATAACGCTCTTTTAATCCGCGCAAAATGGCAATGGTATCTTCAATCGTTGGCTCATCCACCAACACTTTTTGAAACCGTCGCTCAAGCGCTGCATCTTTTTCCAAATACTGACGATATTCATTTAAAGTCGTAGCGCCCACACAATGCAATTCACCTCGCGCTAACGCAGGTTTTAACATATTGCCCGCATCCATTGACCCTTCGGCTTTACCCGCGCCCACCATCATATGAATTTCATCAATAAATAAAATAATTTGTCCTTCTTGCTGCCCTAATTCTTTTAATACCGCCTTTAAGCGTTCTTCAAATTCACCCCGAAATTTTGTCCCTGCAATTAACGATCCCATATCCAAAGCCAATACGCGTTTGTTTTTTAACCCTTCAGGCACCTCACCATTAACAATGCGTTGTGCTAATCCTTCCACAATAGCCGTCTTGCCCACCCCGGGCTCACCAATCAACACCGGATTATTTTTAGTACGACGTGATAACACCTGAATCACGCGACGAATGATATCATCGCGCCCAATCACTGGATCTAACTTGCCTTGTTCTGCGCGCGCCGTTAAATCGATGGTATATTTCTCTAATGCCTGCCGATGTTCTTCCGCATTCTGATCATCCACTTTTTGACCGCCGCGCATATTTTTAATGGCCGCTTCAATCGCCGATTGTGTTGCGCCGGCCGCTTTTAACAACCGCGCTAATTCAGTCCCATCTTCCAACACGGCCAATACAAATAATTCGCTGGAAATATATTGATCGCCGCGCTTTTGTGCGAACTTATCCATGAGGTTAAGCAGTTGATTCAATTCTGGGGACACATGAATATCGCCACTCATCCCTTGTGCGATGGGCAAACGATCGAGCGCATCATCGAGCTTACTACGCAATTGTGGAATATTGACATTCGCTTGCGTCAACAACGGTCTCACCGTCCCTCCCTCTTGATCAATCAATGTCTTCATCACATGAATCGATTCAATCGTGGGATTATCGCGCCCCAATGCCAATGACTGTGCTTCGGCAAGCGCCATTTGAAATTTACTGGTTAATTTTTCAAAGTGCATCGTTCACCTCTAAAACTACATATGGGTGCGCCATTAGTAAATTTCAATATGAAATTACATTTTTTTAAGATGATCTTTATAGAAATGGATCTTATCAGGATAGACATCATATTTGCTCGGACCGTCAATAACCGCGTAATAATAATCATTAAACTGACCTGCCAATTTTTTAACAGGAAACAAGTAATCTTTCCATTTATCCACTGAAATATTCACTTCATCTTCTTTCGTAAATAAAAACAATAATTTTTCGCGTTGTTTTAAGGCATCGACAATCGACCGAGAGGCATCATTACCTTCTGCAATCTCAGTAAACTCTTGCATATCTGCCTCGGCCTTCACAATCAACCAGTGCATCTTATTCTTTTCATCTAACATTAAAAAACAACCCGATTCTTTAACCAAGTAATATTCAATGATGTGATGATCTGTTTTGAATTTATCAAAAAAAGCTAAAAAAATAGGGTCGCCTAAACAGCTGCGCGGATTGGCTTCTAAGTTTTTAATAATGATGTCAGAAAGATCGCTAAAATAATCGCGCTGCAAATCATGAATGGCATCATGCAACGTTTTTAAAAATCCGTATTCCCCTTTCATAATAAAACGATCGATCAATTTTTCGTTAAATGCTCTAACGGCCGTTGAATGACCGGCTTGACCTGTTAAAATAATTTTCTTTATGGGTAAATCGGACGTCGCTGCACAAAACTCCAAGCCGTTCATGGCAGGCATTGCATAATCGATCACAGCGACTGAAATTTCGCTAAACCGATCAGGAATATAGATCATCTTGTGAATAGAAAAAATATCGATATCGACAAAACTATGCGTAAACTCATCTTTTTCTAAATCACCCAAGTCACCTCGATTTTTTAAATCAGATAACCACTGCCGAGGATTGACATAAGGATGATAATTATCCTTTAAGAAACGGAGGGCTTTATAGGGCTCATAAAAAAGACGATAAGCCAAAGCTTCATCCAGCTGTAACGACAAATCCTTCAAAAAATTGACGCCATCATCCAAAAACAACGTCGTTGTTGGAAAATAACATGTCGCTATTCTATTCTTTGCCATACTTTGTCCCTATGCCAACCGATTTTCCCTACCGTCAAATTATAGCATAGCATTGGAAAATTACTTTTGAAACACGAATGTAAAGAAAATTGAACAATCATTATGATCATTAAATAATCACTTAAAGTTTAAGGGATAATTTTCAACAACTCGCTTGCGGCTTGTTGAACCAACTTGTGCTCTGGCATGTTTTATATATAATATTCACTTCAAGAATTGGTTAAGAGGTTTTGTATGTTTAAAAAAGTCGCCATTATAGGCACAGCAGGGTTCATCGCGTTGTCGATGAGTGGCGTAGCATTTGCGGATATGTCCCAATCATCTGGAATCTATGGCGAAGGCAATCTTGGTTGGGGTCGCGTTGCAGAAGAACCGGCAGGTTCAACCAAAACCGAAAATACTGGTGTAGGATTGAATATGAGCATCGGTTATAAATTTAATCCCACCATCGCTGTCGAAGCTGGTGTTTATCGCTATCCGACAGAAGATTTTGGTAATTCAGAAGGCTCAAACAACTATGCCGGCGCTGCTGCTGTGAAAACTGCCATCCCCTTTGATAATGGTTTTGAAGCATTTGCTAAAGCCGGTGGTGCCATCGTATCGCATGATTTAAAAGGTAAAAATGGCGGCAATCCAGATGGTGCGGGCAGTTACACCGGCGGTGCAATATTGCTAGGAGCTGGACTGGGTTACGCATTTACACCCAATTGGGAAGGAACTGTCCAAGGGAATTTGTTAGCAAGCGCTGATGACAATATTCCGACCATGCAGATGTTGACGATTGGATTGACATACTTTTTTTAAATCGCTGGGTAACTGTTCACCGCAAAACCTAAAACACGGAGAACGTTCAGGCTCTCATCCTGGGTTTCGCTTCGCTTCACCCAGGCTACATTACATCGCTGGAATTAATCGATACTGTCCATCTGATTGCTTCTCATACCGATGGATACTATCGATTTGATAGTGTCCATTCTCATCTCGCTTCATAAAAACAATGATATTAATCGCTTGTCGAATCAGTCGCTTAGGAACAACACTTACAGCTTCTTGTACGAGATCTTCGAGACGCGACAACGTTGACTCCGCATCGTTCGCATGAATGGTACAAATACCACCCGGATGACCAGTATTCCACGCTTTTAATAATTCTAATGCCGCCCCATCGCGCACTTCGCCGATGATGATGCGATCCGGTCGCATACGTAAAATACCTTTCACCAAATCACGCATCGATTTTGTTGGAGTTGTACGCAACTTCACATGATCTTCGACCTGAATCTGCAATTCCGGCAAATCTTCCAAAACGATCATGCGCTCTGTGCTATCTTTGAGCTCATGCAACAATGCGTTCGCAAAAGTCGTTTTACCTGACGCTGTACCGCCAGCAATCATAATATTTTTTCGCATATGCACGGCTTGTTTTAATAATTCTGCTTGGGCAAGAGACATACTGCCCGCATCAATGTAATCTTCTAAAGTAAAAATACGAATCGCCCGTTTGCGAATCGTAAAGGTCGGCGCGTCAACAACGGGCGGCAACCATCCCTGGAACCGCGCTCCATTTTTGGGCAATTCGCAAGATACTTCAGGATGTTCATAATCCGCGACCATTTGTTGTGATGCGGCGACGAGTTTGATCGCATTAGCAGTTTGTGCGGCAGGTAAAATAATATGGGTAAAGTATTTCCCTTTTGTTAAAGATTCTGTCCATAATTTACCATCGGCATTTACGATAATTTCAATCACGTCAGGATCTTCCAGCAAACCAATAATCTGCTCGCCAAACGCTGTCATCAACATATCAAAATGACGATTTTCTGTTTTTATTCTACTGTTCATTATAGTCTACCTTAAATAATAACCCCGCCCTCCCCTTAATATCACTCTTTTTCACCGGACCAAAATAACGCCCATCAAACGAACGAGCAATATCCGTGCTCATCAATAAATATTCATCCATGCCCAGTTTTTCACAAAAGGATAAACCGGGTAATCGTTTTCCTAACGTGTAAAAACGATAAACTTGCGCAAACCGTTTTTCATTAATCCAAATCGCCCCTTTCGACTTACAAACCATATCACCCGGCACTGCCTCCACATGCTTCATCATTGAGGCTCCCTCTGGCAACCAATGTCGTTTCCACAAAAATTTTTCTGTTGCTTCTGGCGGATTAAACACCACAATATCGCCCTTATTGAGTTGCTTGACCGGCGATACCCAATAAAATCCTTTTGGCATACTCGTCGATCCCTGATACACAATCGAATAGCCTAATTCCTTTAAAATTAAAGCGGTTACAACAATTATTGAAAGTAAAATCGATGTTATCCATAATGTCTTGTGGCTCACGTTTTCCTCCTTATTTTTTCGAAGACGAAGGCCCTATCAACCCTTTTTATCTAACACCCTTACCAGAGTCTTCTCCAGCTTTTTCATCGTCTGATCACTAATACTTTTACATAATTCACTGGCTTGTGACAATTTTAAATCACCCGATCCGCCACCTCGCATCGAGCTAGAGCCAACAGAAACGGTCACCGGTGTTGCCGAAGCCAAATGGGACAACATTCCAGAAACCATCGTGCCGCTACTCATTGCAAATCCAGGATTGCCGCCATTAATCGTTGTGGCTGCTTGCATTTCACCCAGTGATGCTGACGCCGCGCTTTGCAGCTCGTTCGACCCTTCTCGAGAAACAATTGTTTGCGTAGTATTACCTTCGATCAACCGCATGCTAATAGATCCAACGCTTTCTGCCGCCATTTTAGGTAAGCGAATCGCCAAATATAAAAACAATAATCCTGTAAAAAATAAACCCAATGGCTGATTGATATTAAAGGGTATCGGTAAATGATCCGGCGTAACACTCGTTAAAGCAAAACTGCTCCAAACGGTTACCGCCACGCCGATCACCATAATAATCACCATCACACGCACCGCTGCCTTTAGCACAGATTGCACTGATCGATTAAACATACCTTGTGCCGGAGTAAATGTCCCAAAGGGAATAAACAGCAACGACGTCATCGCCACCAAATAAAAACCAGACAGCTGCAACACAACCTGAATCCCCAATAAACCAAATACCATCAAAATACCTGAACCCAACATAATGTATAACATCGGCAATCCAATATTGCTGCCCGTTGCCGCCAATTTTAATAGCATCACGCCTTCGTTGTAACCATATTGCCATAGTTTTGCGGGATTAAAGATAAAGGATTCCAATTCTTTGGTATGCGCGACGGCTCCGCCCACTTGCACCAAACTGCGCACAATCACATCGGCAAGATAACTATAATTTTGAATAATAAAAAAGATTAATCCAATTTTTAAAACTTTGAAAAAGAATCGCTCCCAACCTGACTGACCGAAAGCCCATAATAACCCAAAAATAACAATTTCTATTGCCGCAAAAATATATAACAGATCCAATGCATAACCCGACACCACACCAAACACCGACATAATATTATCTAAAAACATCGTTTGAGCAAATGTAATGGCGCCTGGATCAATCATAAAAATTGTTCGCTCGGGATTTTAAATAATACATCGTGATTATAAGATCCAAAATCTTGATAGCTTGCATGATCAAAAAAATCTTTAACTTGCTTTAACGTATCTGGACTGGTTTGCAATGTCACATCTGGCGCATTTTGCACATAAGAATTTCCTTGCGGATTGGTTGGTGATTGAGAATGTGAAAAAAATGAAAATGCCCATACCGATGGCTCACATAAAACCCCTACGACAATCAATCTCGCACCCCAGAGAAATACGTTGAGCACAAACGCATAACAAAAGCGACATAAATATTTTTTCATGACATGTTTTCCTGCTGATACGGCGCCAATATAATATCTTTATTGACAATCACATTGAATTCATAACCGGCTGGAATCGTAATTGTCGGCTGAATATTCATCGCATTATTCGTCAAATCTTCTCCGGTTTGTGAAATACTATCCGCCGCACCTAATGCTGCTTTTTGTGCCGTATTTGGATAGAGCGCATTTTGATTCGCTGCATTATCAGCTGCAACACCGGTTCCCATACTTAAAATCGTTGACAAGGTCGCCGCCCCAATCACGCGCATCCAGTGATTATTGACATCGCCTTCAATACCCGATTGCCCCATCATATCAGCACCCGATAATTTGTTCAGTAATATGGATGAACCGTCGGGACGAATAATGCGTGTAAACGCCAACAAAGTTCGTTGTTGCCCATAAGAGACTTGCGAATCATATTGCCCCAACAACTTAGATCCTTTTGGGATTAATAAAAAACGCCCTGTCACCGAATCATAAATATTCTCTTTAATTTGAGCAACCACATCGCCAGGCAACGATGTATTGACACCCGTAATCAATTCGGCGGGCAATAACGTTCCTGCCTGCACTTCATAGGGCGACTCTGGTCTTTGCAAAATATGCGGATCGTAAATGCTGCTATCTTTTTCATCGGCTTTCAAAAAGTCTATTTTCTGCGATTGCATATTTTGTTGATTATATGGCGTATTATGAAAACTTGAATCGGTTTTATCCGTATTATCATTTTTACCTGTCGATGTATTGTTCGATGCATCCGACGTATAAGAATATTGCGGTGTAGGCGGCGCACTCCCCGGAAAAAATAATCCACTGTTTTTCGCTTGCTGCATTTTTTCATCATCCTGAGCAGAACTTTGCGAGGGACGCGCACTCAACTCGGCAAGCCGTTGCTCTAAGGCTTGTTGCTGTTGTTGTAATATAGCCATTTCTTGCTGCACTTCGGGCGAAATTTTTGAAGTCTTATCTTTAGGTTGATATTGTTTTATTTTATCAACATCCTGATAATTTTGTGGCAATGCCGTCACAACTGAGCTTACGGCCGTCGTTAAATTTTGCGTCGCTTGATGCGTTTTTGCTACCTTTTGTGGCGCACGACCCAACGCACTCACAATAGCAACCGCAATCAATAGCACCACCGCCGCAACAATAACCGAGACCAGCACTTTATTAACATGCGTCGTCTTAGGCATCGTTGTTTTTAATATCGACTCTTGTTTTTTATCTTGCATTCGAATTATCACCATAACTGATTTGAACAATCGTTGAGTTTGTTTGACCTGATCGCAATTGCGCATAATAAACAACACGATCCACGATGTAATAATTGCCGACAATACGATAATTTACCACCTGTTCGCCACCGGTCGCATCGCTACCGACAAATAATGTTGGTGAATCTTGCACATTGTCCGGCAATTGAATATAAGTTTTATGACCATCATTAAATATCATCGTTGGCACCCAATCCGGCCGTGAACCTTGCAGGATATCCGCGCGATAGTTAAAATCCATTTGGCTCACATTCACTCCACCGGCGTTTATGACACTATTCGATGCCACATCGCCCTCCTCACCAAAATTCTGCGCCAAATCGGTTTCACCCGGATAACGCCATCGAACCGTCGCCATATAAACACTGTTCGTCGAGTACATCATTAAATGATAGGCATGCTGACTAGTTGTCACAACAACACTATCTTGTATGTTACTATCTGTCGGCTTTACCATTAAATGCTCGCGGCGCGCTTCGCCACTACCACTATAGGTTTTTGATACTTGCCAACGCAATGTATCGCCGGCCGCAACCGACACCAGTGTTTCGCCGGGCTGAAACTGGATGTCTGTTACATTTAACGGCGCACAATAAATTTTATATAACGCACCCGGCACAAAATCATAAGTCATAATGCCATTTTGATACGCATTTGAATCCGGCTGTTTGAGTGCTTTTTTGTTTGCCTCTTTAACCGCTGCCACACCGGTTAATATCTTTTGAGCTTTAACATCAGATGTTGTTTGCTGCGCTAAAAATGCCGCCGGCGATGTCACCAACGCCTCTGACGAAACATTTGTTTGCGAAGCAACTGACTGCTGTGTCGTTTGCACTGCCGGCGTATAAGATACCGGCGCCGCAATATCCGCTGTTGGATTGGTTGTGCAACCATACAGCCCCACTGTTGATATCATTAAAACCGCTATTAATTTTTTCATGCTAGTTCCCGTACTGAAATGTGAAAGTTAGTAATATAAATCCCCAATGGATTGAGTAAAATTGTTTTTTGAGAGGTGGGCTGCTGCACCATCAAAGAAAATGTGCCGCTAAAGTTTGCTGGCGCGCTGGCTTTTCCATCAGAATCAACCGATGTTTCTATCCAATCCACTTGATATGTCTCGGCGCTAATGGGATTGATGTCAGTGATTTCAACACTTATCGTTTGTTTCCCTAATGAATCAACTGGATTATTTTTCTGAAAATAGTCGTTCAATTGTTTAGATGAACGTTCCGTTAAAAAGTTATAGGCGTCCATCCAATTTTTCTTGGCCACCACAGGATCCATCGGTATTTCACGAACAAGCTTCACAAATTGTGTTACAAAGTATTCTTCTTGTGCTTCGGCGGGTTGATACGGCACCTGCAACGGTGACACATTCACCACTCGCCCCGCTGTCGTTACTTGCGCAACGTACACGACATTTTGACTCATCGATAAACTTACCGCCAACATCACCAATGACAGCAATGCGACAACAGTGGATAACAATGCGATAAAACGCCAATTCTTTGCTTGCACACGAGCAACACCCATGCGCTCATCCCATTCATCTTTGGCTCGTTGATAGGGTGTTTCTGCCGTTTGATTATCACCGTAACAACTATTCTCTTTTTTAAACCACTTTTTCATATGTCACACCATTTTTTGCTTTCGAAATAAAATCCCATGCCCACTGCAATTGATTGACGGCAAAATATTGTTTTAAAAATCCATCTTTGCCATATGTTTCAAATAAATTTTTAACCAGCGCTTGATCTTCCGGTCGACTGGCCGCACAGAATGCTAATTCAATCGGACCAAGCTCCACATCAAACAATCGATGACCTAGACGCGATTGATAATAATATTGTCGCTTCGGCATGGCCGTTGCTAAAATCTGCAATTGCTTTTCGTTCAAACCTAATTTTTCATATGACTCACGAATGCGGGGTTCTAATACGCGATCATTGGGCAATAAAATACGTGATGCACAAGACTCTAATAACACAGAAGCAATGGACGATGATAATGCATCCTCAACCGATTGTGTCGCAAAAATAACACTGACATTGCGTTTCCGCAAACTTTTCAACCAATCCCGAATGCGTGATGCAAACAAAGGATTATCTAAAAACAACCAAGCTTCATCGAGCACGAGCAACGTTGGTACGCCCGTAAAATGCCGTTCTAATCGGTGAAATAAATAAGTTAAAATAGACGCGACGATACTCGGCATGTTCATGAGTTCTTCCATCTCGTAACATTGCCAATTTTCATCACAGGCACGCTCATGATCAGCATCCAACAAATGTCCAAACGGCCCGACTAACGTATAAGTCGATAATGCTTGTCGAATCTCATTATGTTGAATAAGCGCTAACAAGCCTGTCAACGTGCGTTGATTTTTTGGCGCACGCGATAACGCCATCAATCCTTCCCACACCGCTTGTTTAATCGCAGGCGTAACTGGTACATTTTCATTGATCAATAAACCTTGAATCCACTCGGCCGCCCAAATGCGTTCCGCTTCGTTATCAATTTTTGCTAATGGCTGAAAGGTCAAACCATGTTTTTCGTTGCCCAATTCATAATAACCACCACCAACGCCGCGTGTCGCAGCTAAAAAACCGCCTCCTTTATCAAAGATAAATATCTGTGCATCTTTATAACGACGAAACTGTAATGCCATCAATGCCATCAATACTGACTTACCCGCGCCGGTTGGTCCGACAATCATTTGATGCCCAACATCGCCAATATGATTCACCAAACGAAATGGCGTGCGGCCTTGCGTATGCACGTACATAAGCGGCGCTGCATTTAAATGCGCATCGCGCGGCAATCCCGACCACACGGCAGAAAACGGAATTAAATGCGCTAAATTTAAAGTATGCAATAAAGGTGTGCGTACATTAGCATATGCTTGTCCGGGCAACGACGATAGCCATGCTTCAACGGCATTAAATGTTTCAGCAATCGTCGTAAATCCTAACCCGTTAATCACGCGCTCAATTTCGCGCAACATTTCAGTCGCTCTCTCTTCGCTTTCATCCATGACCGTCACAGTTGCCGTGTAATAACCATACGCCACATAATCTTCAGAAAGTTCACGCAACGCCACGTCGGCGTCTTGTGCCTTTTCCATCGACGCGGTATCGAGCAATTGGCTTTCGGATTTCGTAAAAATTTCCTGAACCAAATTAAAAATGCCTTTGCGTTTTGCAAACCAACGGCGTTTATATTTTTTTAATTGCGCCTCGCCATCCACTTTATCGAGAGGAATAAATCGCGTCATCCATCGATAACAAATCGGCAATTGATTAAGCTGATCCAAAAGCGCCGGTGTCGTGGATGCAGGAAATCCTAAAATCGAAACAGTCTTAATATATTGATTACCTAATTTAGGTGCCATACCACCCAAGAGCGGCGTGTCTGCTAAAAACGCATCTAAATACATAGGGATTTCAGGCAGCTTAATCACATGATGTTTTATCGAAATCGTATCATGCAAATAGGTTAATGTATCACTATCATTTAAAAATTCTGATTCAAACATAAAGTCTTTTAAAATATCGCGTAATCGATCAGTATTAGCTACAAAAAACTCTAAGCTCTTTTGCGAATCTTCTTTGGAATCATTTGCATCAGATACCAAAAAACTTGACCAACGTGATTTGGATTCAACCGGCGACATATATTGAAATGTTAAATAATATTGGCTTTCAAAATTACCATTATCACTTGCAAACTGCTCTCGACGTTCCGCATCGATCAACAAACTCACGGGATCCGGAAAATGCGATTCTTCAGGGTAAGATAAATAGGGTTTACGACTCGCTTCAACATACATTGCCCAACCCGAACCGAATCGTTTTAATGCATTATTTAAGCGCGCCATCGCCGAGACCAATTGTGATTCGGTTGCCGACTCTAAATCCGGTCCACGAAATTGCAGCGTCCGCTGAAACGAACCATCTTTATTTAGGACAATACCCAACTCAATCAATGCTGCCCAGGGTAGCAGATCCGCCAAACGATCAGGAAATTTACGATACTCTGCGAGATTGAACATAGGTATTATTCTTTAAACATTATAATATTTTTTTTGATGAAAATGTCGTAACAGCACATCGAAAAAAAACGGATCTTTCTTTGCCATAAAAACAGCAACCAGATGAAACACAACAAAAAGCGGTAATGTATAAAACGCTTGTAAGCCTAAAACAAAGGCAGCGCATAATGTCCCATTGATAATCGCAAAACGCCGCGGCGCCCCGCCCAATAAAATCGGCGTGACTAATGAACTATGTAATCGAATTCTAAAACCGGGAGTGGCCATTAAAATGCGACGCCTCCTGAAAATCCAAATAAACTCACCACCAAACTCGATGCCGTAAAGGCAATCGATAAACCTAACACCACCTGAAAAATACGGCGCATGCCACTACCGGATTCACCAAAGGCGATACCAAAGCCAGCGATCACAATCGCGATCACCCCTAAAATCTTGGCCACCGGACCAGTCAGTGAATCGAGAATCTTTTGCAATGGGGTTTCCCAAGGTAAGCCCGTAGCGGTTGCATACGCGGCTGGCATGATCGTGCACCAGATGAAAGCCACCACGGCAGCCTGTTTTAACTTATTGAAAGGATCCAGTAAATTTGATTTCACGGCGTATCTCCTTCTCATGTCATTCCGAAATCGTCATGCCTTTGCGTAACGATATCCGAAATCCAATTATTTAAAGCCGCAAGTATATCACTTTGACTCACTACCACCAAGCAATTTTTGCTAATTTTTTGAACAAGCTCGTTTAACATCAGAATAATTCAGTTTACAATAAAAAGCAAAAATAAACATCCGTATAAACTACTGCTAGCGCTCTGAACCTCTTCTGCTATACTGACTACATCTTGTTGCTCTCCGGTCTGCACTCGATCCTTTTTTAGGTAAACAATTATAATTCATTTGCCTGGACCGGCCCTTTATTACGGGGCTAGGCAGATCCAGGAGAAATCTATGTCATTTGATATGTTAGGCCTATCGGCCGAGCTCGTTCGTGCAGTGTACGAACGTGGCTATACAAAAGCCACCCCCATCCAACGCAAAGCAATTCCGATTATTTTGGAAGGTCGCGATGTCATGGCGGGCGCACAAACCGGTACCGGCAAAACCGCCGCATTTACGTTGCCGCTCTTACAACATTTAAGCAAACAGCCATCGAATAAAAGCAAACCCGTTGTTCGTGCACTTATTATAACGCCAACGCGCGAATTAGCTGCGCAGATTCAAGAAAGCGTACGCGATTACGGCAAACATCTTCATTTAAAATCGACGACCATTTTTGGTGGAGTTAACATCGTTAATCAAATACAAAAATTACATCGCGGCGTTGATATTTTGGTTGCAACACCGGGGCGTCTTTTAGATCACAAGACGCAAAACCGTCGATTTATCCAAGATAGAAATCTTAGTGCTCGACGAAGCCGATCGCATATTAGATATGGGTTTTATTCATGATCTTCGCACCATTATTTCGTTTTTGCCCCAACAACGACAAAACTTATTATTCTTTGCAACGTTTTCAGAAGACATTAAAAACCTTGCAAATAGTTTATTAAAATCACCGGCATTGATCGAAGTCGCTACTCGAAATACCGCCGCTGAAAGCGTCGCACAGGTTATTCATCCAGTCGATCGCACACGCAAACGCGAATTGCTGTCATTTTTAATTGGGTCAAACAACTGGAAACAAGTATTAGTGTTTACACGCACTAAACATAGCGCCAGTCGTCTTGCCGAACAATTAAAAACAGATGGCTTAACTGCAACTGCAATACATGGTGACAAAAGTCAAGGCGCACGCACACGCGCATTAGAACATTTCAAAAATGGAACCGTACGCGTCTTAGTGGCAACCGATGTTGCATCACGCGGATTGAACATCGATAATTTACCGCATGTCATCAATTTTGAATTGCCTCGCGCAGCCGAAGATTATATTCACCGCATTGGACGAACCGGTCGTGCCGGCAAAGAAGGCGAAGCCATTTCGTTAGTCTGCGTCGATGAACGTTCATTGATTAAAAAAATCGAGCAATTACTTAAAATAACTATTCCACGCAAAGTGATTCCCGGTTACGAACCCGATCCTTCCACCAAGCCTGAATCAATTGGCGGCAACAGAGGACAAGGCAATAGCCGAGGCAGACGCCCCCCTTCATCACGCGGTGGAAGCAAGTTTCACACCAACTCAAAACCAAAAGGTAAATTTCGCGGAAAACGTTCGGACTCAAGATCATCGGATTCAAGGAGATCAGACTCAAGAAAATCAAACTCAAGCGAATGGAGTCCAAGATCACGAGGGCCAAGAACATCGGATTCAAGAGGAAAAAAAAGGGCAATATAAATTGCCCTTTTAATTGAACATCATTATTTATTAATGAAATTTTCCGTCATCCGTTTTTGATATCACTTTTTCGTTTTTGACATCCTCTTTTTTGACACCCGCAGAGGTATCTTTTTTAGCGCCATCTTTATTTACGGTGATGTCAAATGGTTGTGCTGAACGCAATACATTGATCACTCGAATCACTTCCATGACAGGAATATGATTGAATGTGCCTGCGCCTAACAAATTCACCACGACGTTTCTTAAGTTCTCGTCCATCAAGAAAACTTGTACAGGTCGTACAGGTGCAGCGCCAGGTGCATTGTTTGGTTGTTCTTGCGAGAGATTAAATGGCTTTAATGCAGCAACTGCATTCGCAATATTTGTAACATCTCTTGCAGGCACCGGCGGGGTTGCATTATAGGAGCCGGCACCGATTAAATTAATAATCGCATTGCGAAGCACGGCGGCAATAATGAAAACCTTGGGTGGATTTTGAGGGGTGGCAGCAGTATTTGTTGTGTTGTTCTGCCCGATCGGTTTGTCCATTGGCTTTAGAGCATCTTTTTTGACGCCGCTGTCCAATTTTTTATCATCTTTCTTTTGTACGTCCATGTCAGTTCAATCCTTATGTAGTTAATCCCAACTAATAGTGTAGACGAGAACACATAGTATTTCAAATAAATTCCCAGCTTTCGCTTACAAATCACACCCATATTCTTCGGCTAAATCCGCTAATACGCTAATTCCAACCGAAAATTTCGTCAACCCCCCTGTGGGTGCCGTTTTGAGGGCAGCCAAAATCTCATGCCAACGTTCAACAAGAAAACGATGGCAACGCGTCCAAGCATCCAGGCCACCCTCTGAACGCAACACCTCAAGCGTCAGTATTCGATGATATCGATCGAGGGCATCCTGATAGGCTGCTCGCGCCAATAAATCCCAGCGCGATAGCGCCTCATATTCCACCAATTGCCGTCGAAACCAGCTTAAATCAAGCATTTCACCCACCGAAAAATATGCCGCGGATACCACTTCAATAGGAAAATCTGCTTCTAACGATGCCTGTGTAATATCCAGCAAGGATAAGCGCACAAAAGAAGATGCAATCGCATAGGCCAATTTTTCTGGCGCGCCATTCTGCATGAAATCCTCCGCCGCTGCTTGCAATCGCTGTTTATCACTCGCCATTAAAAACACCGGCAGCCTGTCGATTAATTTCTGCATAAGTGGTTCAAATCGCGCAATGAGATGATCCACGTGATCGATTTGTTTATATTGTCGCAACAACCAACGTGTTGCACGGCGTATCAATCGATTCAATTTCCAGATCATACGGAGCTGCACATTCATATTAACCAAACCCTCTAAATCTTCTAACTGCTGCCATAAAATGTCTTGACTAAAAATTTGTTTTGCAACCGAATAAGCTTTAATAATCTGAACCACGGACACGCCCATTTCATCCTGCATGCGGTACACAAACGTTAGCCCCATTTTATCAACAATATCGTTTGTCAACTGTGTCGCAATAATTTCTCGACGCAAATGATGTTTCAATAGATAATCGGCAAATTTTTTCTTCAACATATCCGGAAACTCACGAAACAACATCGCCGAAAAATAATCATCTTCTGGTAAATCAGATGCTAAAATTTGTTGTTTTAAAAAATTCTTACTATAGGTCAATAAAATCGCTATTTCAGGGCGGACAAAGCCTTTTCCTTCCGCAATACGTTTTTGAATTGTTTCTTCATCTGGCAAAAACTCCAATGCCCGATTTAATTTTCCCTGTTTTTCTAGCGACTGAATAAAAGCGGCATATAGTTCTGTTTTTTTAGCAGCCGTCACCAGCGTTAATTCAATCGCCTGTGTTTGTCGATAATTATTTTTTAATACCATCTGAGCAACTTGAGGGGTCATTTCCGCCAACAACGTATCGCGCTCAAGTTGTGTTAAATGCGACTGACGAATCACATCATTCAACAAAATTTTAATATTCACCTCATGATCAGAACAATCGACACCCGCTGAATTATCAATAAAATCCGTATAAACCAGCCCGCCTTGCAAACTAAATTCTACGCGCGCCAATTGCGTCAAACCTAAATTACCGCCCTCCGCAATCACCTTACATCTCAATGCATCTGCATCAATACGAATCGCGTCATTATGACGATCTTCGGCATCTTGATGTGTTTCAGATGCGGCCTTAATAAAGGTGCCGATACCGCCGTTATATAATAAATCAACGTTAGCCTTTAAAATAGATTGGATTAATTCATTCGGCGTTATAACATCTTTTGAAAGATTAAATATTTTTTTCATCTCTGAGGAAACCGTAATACTTTTTTCGGCACGAGAAAAAACGCCGCCACCCGACGAAATTAATTGTGGATTATAATCAGACCAAGCAGAATGCGGCAGGGCAAACAATCGCTGGCGTTCTCCAAAACTGATCGCTGCATTGGGATGAGGATCAATAAAAATATGCATGTGATTAAAAGCTGCAATCAATTGAATATGTTTTGATAACAACATCCCATTACCAAACACATCACCAGCCATATCACCAATTCCCACTACCGTAAAATCATGATTTTCAATATCTTGATTTAACGTACAAAAATGTCGCTTAACCGATTCCCATACACCGCGCGCAGTAATTCCCATGCGTTTATGGTCATAGCCCGCTTTGCCTCCTGACGCAAACGCATCGTCCAACCAAAAATGATATTCTTGAGACACTTGATTGGCAATATCGGAAAAATCAGCCGTCCCTTTATCCGCCGCAACAACCAAATAAGAATCGTCATCATCATAACGCACAACAGAATTTGGCATAACCACTTGTTGCCCTTTTAAATTATCGGTGATATCTAACAAGCCGCGAATAAAATCTTTATAACAAGCAATGCCTTTATCTCGACGCACCTGCCGTTCATCCGTCGGCAATAGGCATTTAACGACGAAACCACCTTTAGCACCTTGCGGAATAATTAAAGAGTTTTTTACTTGTTGCGCTTTCATTAGACCCAGCACTTCTGTTCGAAAATCCTCGCGACGATCTGACCATCGCACCCCCCCGCGAGCGACTTTAGCCGCGCGCAAATGTATTCCTTCAAATTCAGGCGAATACACAAATACTTCATATCTCGGCCAAGGCTCGGGCAATTCTGCGATTTTATGTGAATCAAATTTGAATGAAAAATATTTCTTTGCCACGCCTGTCTCTGTTTTTTGATAAAAATTAGTTCGCAGTGTAGCATGCAATAAATTCAAATACCGTCTGATTATTTTATCCTGATCTAAACTCGTTACATCATTTAATGCGTGTGCAATCTGATTTTCAATACATTTACTCTCGTTGATATCTCGTGCCAACGCCGGGTCAAAACACACATGAAACAGCGCGACCAATTGCTTTGTAATGGCCGCATTTGCAATGAGCGTTTCAGCAATATAGGTTTGACTGTAAGCAATTCCAATTTGTTTTAAGTATCTGGCATACGAACGCAACATCATCACTTCGCGCCAAGTAACACCTGACACCAAGATTAACTGATTAAATCGATCGCTTTCAGCTCGTCCATCCCAAACCGCTTTAAATACGTCTTTTACATTGTTTTCGTTCAATGCAATATCAACATTTTGCACAATGCCGCTCGTCACTTCAAAATCATTAATCCACAAGATTTTTCCATTTGAAAAAGTAATTTTATGCGGGCACTCATCCATCACGCGCAATCCCAAATTTTCAAACATCGGCAACACATCTGACAAAGGAAGATGATGATTGCAACGAAATAATTTAAAGTGAAATATTTTTTTATCCTGATAAATATTAATCTCTAAGGGATTATCAGCCGTCAGATTTTCCATGTAACGGACATCAAATACCGCTGAGCGTGCGCTGAACTGTTCTTTATACCCCGCCGGGAATGCCTGGCGATAACGCGCCGCATAATGAAACGCTTTATCTTCACCATAACAAGCCATCAGCGCATTCAAAAAATCATCGTACCACGATCGAGTCACCATGATTAAACGTTTTTCAATCGCGACAAAATCAGGTTGTCGTAATTCTTCTGGATCAACCGACACCATAAAATGAATCCGCGCCAAAACCGATTTAGAAAAAGTTGTCGCAAAGGTAATCGATATCCCCTTTAGCTCTTCTTTTAAAATTTGCCCGATTTTTTGACGTAGCTCCGTATTAAAATGATCACGCGGCACATACACCAAACAGGAATAAAAGCGTTTGAATACATCTTCCCGCACGAACAAACGCACACGCTGACGCTCTTGCAAATGCAAAATACCCTTGGATAATTCGAGCAACTCTGACCGTGCCCCTTGCAATAAATCATCACGTGGTAAATCTTCTAATATATTTCGTATCGCTCGCCACGCATAACTGCGCCGACTCGGCAATTGCGAACGCTCTAAAATTTGCTGCATTTTAAAACGCAAAATGGGCACCTGCGCAGGATCGGTGCGATAGGTCACCGATGTATATAACCCAACAAAATGTCGCTCACCGATCACCTTGCCTTCTGCATTCCATTTTTTAACGATCACGCAATCCATATAATCACGGCGACGCACGTTGGATTGAATATCCGTTTTTACCAGCACAATGGGACGCGGCGAAATCGCCAACTGAAATGCCTTCGAAGCAGGATCCAAAAAATGACAAGGTAATTCACACTGATCAGTATCGCGCAAAATCCCCAGTCCCGAATCTTTAATCGGAACTAATTCATATTTGCAGTTATCTTGTAAAACATGATAATCTCGAACGCCTAAAAAAATAAAATTTTCACTCAGCATCCACTCCAAAAAATCACATGCCTCATTTATTTCTTGCTGAAATTTTCCATCTGCGCGCGGCGTTAACCACTGTTTCGCCAACTGAACATGCTTTTTCATCGGCAACCAATCGTTAACTGCTTTAATATTATCTTGCAAAGATTTTTCTAGCGCTGTCTGTAATTTTTCAATTTTATCCGCATTTAGTTTTCGATCTAATTCAACGTGAATCGGCGCCTCTGTGCTAACCTTCACTATTTGCGCCTCATCGGATAAAACATCGATAATTTTAAATGATTCGTCTCGTCTGATTTGCATCCCACCCGTATACATCATCAGATTAACCAAAACATTCTGATCATTAATCGTTGAACGCACAGAGTCCACCAAAAAAGGCATATCATCATTGGATATTTCCACCATGGTATGTGTCGATTGCCAACCATCGCGCTTATATTCTGGATTATAGACTCGCACTTTTAGTTGGCCTGGCGAGCGAACCTGAATGTGATGCCATAAAGAAAGCAATACATACAATAAATCATCAATACTGCGCGTTCTTAAATCTTCTAGCGCAACCGATGCGCAACAACGTCGAATAAATTGCATAATGATTTCGGCTTCATGCTGGGAATATTTCGCGCGCACATGATCCGACAAGACATGCAATAAATCACTCTGTTGTTTTTCGAGTATGGTTAACATTATTTTTTATGATACAACGTCATCACGTAGATATATCGGCAATACATGACACGCTTGTATTCCTTTTCCTTTTTGTAATTGATCCGCCGCAAACGCCAACATGCTTCTCGCTTGTGGATAAAATTCTGGATGCACGACGACCAGGGGCTTACTACACCACACTTTGAAATCATAAGATCGCCAACCATCACCGACACCGATCCATTCCCCTTCGCTTCGCATCACCATCTGATCAGGATCGGCAAGAGAATCAGCCATCATCGCTTCAACGGTTTTTTCATCAACAACATGATATGCTGCCCAATAAACTTGACCCATTTTTGCATCCAGTGCTGGCAACACGCGTGACACACCAAATTTTCGATAGGCACCCAACGCCATCGCTGCTAACGTTGATACTGGAATCACCGGCAAATCTGCACCGTATGCCAATCCTTGTACCACACTCGCCGCCAATCGAATGCCAGTAAATGAACCCGGTCCCCGGCAAAAAGCAATGCCATCAAGATTTGACAGAGACAACTCAGCGTCGTTCAATAATTTATCAATTATAGGCAAAATCAGTTTAGCGTGCTGTCGCGGGGCAATCGAAAAATGAGTGCTGATCTGGTCGTCCACCATTAACGCCACAGAGCAAGCGGATGTAGAGGTATCAAGTGAAAGAATTTTCATGATCGCGAGTATACAGCTCTGAGCTGAGGAACACCAGTCATAGCAAGGATTTTAAGGCTCCTCGCAGCTCTGAGCTTCAGACGACGAAAATGCTTACAAAATTTTAATCCGCGCAGCTCTGAGCTGCTCGCAGAGAGTCAGAGCAAGTCTTCTAGGGAGGGTAATTTCAGCAGCTCTGAGCTGCAAAACGGTCTAAAATAAAAGTTAGTGTTCCATGTGTCGGCGCAACATGTGATGCCGGCAAGGATTGATCTGCATTATCTATAATGCGATGCATAATCTCTTTTTTTGCAGCACCACTCACATAAAAAATCACATGACGCGCATTATTAATAACTGGCAATGTGATGGTAACGCGCTGATAATTCGCATGTGATGTTTCAACCGCAACAACACGATGTGTTTTTTCTAATAACTCAGCGCTATCGGGAAACAACGATGCCGTATGACCATCCAACCCCACGCCCAACATAATTAAATCAAATTGCGGCCATTGTTTGTCTGACGTTTCAAAGAAATCGTCGACTTGTTTTTCATATTGACGCGCAGACTCCACAACTGAATCAACGATAGGCACATAATGACGGTTTTTTTCGGGCAATTTAACATGATCTAATAAATTAACATGTAACAAATGGTAATTATTATCGTCATGATCCAATGCAACAAAACGTTCATCCACTAAAAAAATATGCACTTTACGCCAATCAATTTTGTCATCGGTTGCAAGCATTTGATAAAATTTAACGGGCGCATTGCCGCCTGATAGCGCAACAACAAATTGATTCCGCGCAGATAACGCCTCTTCATACCGCTCAACAAAACGCTGAACCATAAATTCAGCCATCACATCAACATTATCTAAAACCAATATGTCTTTATTCGTCATAACAACGCCATTCATTGCCATCTTCTTGCATCAATCGATCCGCAGATTCAGGCCCCCACGTACCCGCTTCATAAATCGGCAGATGTTTATCGCCTTTTTCCTCCCAATAGCGAATAATGGGATCGACAATCGACCACATGCACTCAATTTCCTCCGCACCCGGAAATAACGTTTGATCGCCCTTCATGCAATCAATCAGCAAGCGTTCGTAAGGCGAGTAATCCCGACCAAAGGTTTCTTGATAATCAAATGACATTTTAACCGGATAAGCACGATCCACCATGCCCGGCAACTTAACACTAAAACAAATATTAATTGATTCATGCGGCGTAATACTCATCACCACCGCATTGGGCGGCATTTCTTCATGTCCGCATCCTAATAATTTCAACGGCGGATGTTTAAAATAAACCACCAATTCAGTGACTCGTTTTTTCAACCGCTTGCCAGTACGCACATAAATAGGCACGCCCGCTAAACGCCAGTTATCGACAAAAAATCGACCCGCAAAAAACGTGGGCGTCACTGATTTTGTATTAACTTTCGATTCTTTCCGATAGGCGACGGCGATCTTTTCAGCAACAGTGCCTGCACCATATTGCCCAATCACAGTATTTTGCGCAATTTCTTCTGGCGTAAATTGTCGTATGGAACGGTATACTTTTAATTTTTCATCACGAATTAAATTCGCTTCAAACCCAACCGGCGGCTCCATCGCAACCAAAGATACCAATTGCAACAAATGATTTTGGACCACATCACGAATGATGCCCGACTCCTCATAAAAATCTCCTCGCGTCCCAACACCTTCGGTTTCAGTCACTGAAATTTCAATGTGATCGATATAATTGCGCTTCCAAATCGGTTCAAAAATACTATTGGCAAAGCGAAAAAACAAAATATTTTGTACCGTTTCTTTTCCGAGATAATGATCAATACGATAGATCTGTGATTCTTCAAAAACTTCCAGCACTTTTGTATTCAACGCTTTTGCTGAATCACGATCTTTGCCAAATGGCTTTTCAATAATCACTTTTGATTGTTTTTGCGTTAACCAAATCTTCTGCTGCGCCATATGATCAATAATCACTGATACAACCCCAATCGGCACAGACAAATAATATAAGAGATTATCAATGCCTACTTTTTTCATGAGACTGTCGGTCTGCGTGCGTAATTCTACGTAGAGCTTTGCATCGCTCACATCGCCCGAGATATAACGCAAATGACTGGCAAAGGCATCCCATTTGACTTTTTCAAAAAGATCGCCAGAATATTTAGACACATACTCGCCCATTTCAACACGATATTCTTCATCTGAACGTTCTGTGCGCCCCACCCCCAAAATAATAAAATTCGTAATCTGTTCATCACGATACAAATGATATAATGCCGGCAATAATTTACGACGACTTAAATCACCCGCACCACCAAATACAATCATTAAAAACGGTCCCGGCTTAAATGAATCATTCATTTTACAAACCGATAAAAATTGGCTTCTAATTACCTTGGGTGATTGTCTTGACATAATTTCTCCCTACTTTTTCTTTACCGCATGGCCGCCAAACTGGTTACGCAATGCGGCAATAAATTTTGCACTAAATGACTCGGACTTTCGAGAACGAAATCGCTGCAACAATGACAACACAATCGTTGGCGCATCGACATCTTGATCAATCGCTTCTTGCACCGTCCAACGACCTTCGCCAGAATCTTCAACATAACCTTGAATCAGCTCTAACGTTGGATCATCCGATAAAGCATTTTCGGCCAACTCTAACAACCAAGAACGCACAACACTTCCCTGATTCCATAAATGTGCAATTTTATGTAAATCTAAATTAAATTCTTTTTTTGCTTTTAAAATTTCAAACCCTTCGCCATACGCTTGCAATAACGCATACTCAATTCCATTATGAATCATTTTAACATAATGGCCTGAACCATGATCGCCCATATAGGCATACCCATCGGGCGGAGCCAATGTTTTTAATAAGGGCTCAACATAATCAAAAATCTTTTTCTCACCACCGGCCATTATACAATAACCGATTTTTAATCCCCACACGCCACCACTCACGCCAATATCTAAAAAATGAAGCTTATGTTTTTTGCATAACAGCGCGCGCGCCATCGAGTCTTTATAATTTGAATTACCGCCATCAACAACAATATCGCCGAGCGATAACAATGGAAAAAGTTGATCGAGCATATCCGTCGTCGCTTGTCCTGCGGGCACCATCATCCACACAACGCGTGGGGTCGGCAATGCTTTAACCAATTCTTCTAAGGTTTTCGCGCCCTGCGCCCCTTTCGATACCGCGATACCCACTTTTTCGGAACTGCGATTATACGCCACCACACGGTGCCGCCCTTCTAGCAAGCGAAACACCATGTTCATGCCCATACGACCCAAACCAATCACACCTATATCCACGGTTTTATCTCCTACACATAAAAAAATAATGAACTTAGGATATAGTGGGTGGATCCAACGGTCAAGTATAAGTATATCTCTGCGTATTTTTTCATCATTTCTAAAATCATGCGTCTGTGTTATACTGCTTCCACTCAAAACAACTGGAGGCTCAATATGTCGTTTACCTTACCGCCTTTACCTTATAAAAAAGATGCACTCGTCCCGCATATTTCGGCTGAAACAATCGAATACCATTATGGCAAACACCACCAAGCCTATGTGAATAAATTAAATGATTTAGTCAAGGGAACAGCATTTGAAAATGTTAATTCGTTAGAAGACATAATCAAAAAAGCATCGGGCGGCATTTTCAATAACGCCGCACAAATTTGGAACCATAGTTTTTATTGGCAATGCTTAACGCCTAATAAAACCCATATCCCTGACGCACTCGACACGGCCATCACAAAAACATTTGGCTCAATGGAACAATTCAAAACTGCCTTCATTGAAAAGGCAATGGGAAATTTCGGCTCAGGCTGGACTTGGCTCGTTAAAAACACCGACGGCACATTAGAAATCGTCAACACCAGCAATGCAAACAACCCCTTAACGGACAACAAAAAACCACTATTAACATGCGATATCTGGGAACATGCGTATTACATCGATTATCGCAATGCCCGCGCAAAATATTTAGAAGAATTTTGGAGAATAATCAATTGGACTTTTGTTCATGACAAATCCCGTTGATCACATGGATTAGCTATGTAATACAGCAGGCATGATGACGGCGGTCGATACACCATCATCAGCGATGTCTCCTCCACCATCATCAGCAGACGCAGGAAACATGGTGCATGGTGCCACTGCGAGCGAATGTCGACG
>Ga0155284_147_pt1 | contig 27139 bp, 27 predicted proteins | sample RifCSPhighO2_02_FD_106252 | JGI IMG/M metagenome (GOLD analysis project Ga0155284, IMG submission 106252) | Gammaproteobacteria bacterium RIFCSPHIGHO2_02_FULL_42_13 | reverse complement strand
TGTCGCGTTATTTAACGATTAAGCCATGTGAAACTTGTCAGGGTGCGCGTTTGCGTGAAGAAGCGCGTTATGTGTTTATTCAAGATGTTAATTTACCGACATTAACGAGTCTGTCAATCGAACAGGTATTGCTGTTTTTGCAACAGGCAAAATTTTCAGGCCATAAACAAGAAATTGCAGCGCGTATTTTAAAAGAAGTGATTAATCGATTACAGTTTCTAGTCAATGTTGGATTAGATTATTTAACATTAGATCGTCGATCACAAACCTTGTCTGGTGGTGAAAGCCAACGCATCCATTTAGCCAGTCAAATTGGCGCAGGATTGATGGGTGTGATGTATGTTTTAGATGAGCCGACGATTGGTTTGCATCAGCGCGATAATGAACGGTTGTTAAAAACACTCATGCATTTGCGTGATTTAGGCAATACCGTTATTGTGATTGAACACGATGAACAGGCGATTCGCGATGCGGATTACATTGTGGATATGGGTCCGGGCGCGGGTGTGCATGGCGGTCGGGTGGTCGCACAAGGGACGGCGCTTACCATTCAACAATGCAAAGAATCTTTAACAGGCCAATATTTATCAGGCAAACAGCAAATTGCGATCCCTAAAAAACGTATGGCCGTCGATAAACAGCGTGTATTGCGTTTATGTGGTGCGACTTGTAATAATTTGAAAAATGTTAATGTCGATATTCCGATTGGATTAATGACCTGCGTCACCGGCGTGTCGGGTTCGGGTAAATCCAGTTTAATCAATGACACACTTTATCCGATCGCCGCAACGAAATTAAATAAAGCAACGCATTTAACACCCGGCGCATATACTGAAATTATCGGCTTAGATTATTTTGATAAAGTGGTCGATATCGATCAAAGTCCCATTGGTCGAACGCCGCGGTCGAATCCAGCGACGTATACCGGTATTTTTACGCCGGTGCGCGAGTTATTTTCGAGTGTGCCAGAGGCGCGATCGCGTGGTTATTCGCCGGGTCGTTTTAGTTTTAATGTTAAGGGTGGTCGCTGTGAAGCCTGCCAGGGTGATGGGCTCATCAAAGTTGAAATGCATTTTTTATCGGATATTTATGTGACCTGTGATATCTGTAAAGGCAAACGGTATAATCGTGAAACCTTAAGCATAAAATATAAAGGCAAAAATATTCATGAAGTCTTAAACATGACCGTCGAAGAAGCGCATGCGTTTTTTGAGGCTATCCCAGTGCTTTCGAAAAAAACACAAACGTTAATGGAGGTGGGTTTGTCGTATATTCGTTTGGGGCAAAGTGCGATTACGTTGTCAGGCGGTGAAGCGCAGCGTGTAAAATTATCACGTGAATTATCGAAGCGCGATACAGGCAATACGTTGTATATTTTGGATGAGCCGACAACGGGCTTGCATTTTCACGATATTAAACAGTTGTTAGATGTGTTACATCATTTGCGCGAACGCGGCAATACGATTGTGATTATCGAACATAATTTAGATGTGATTAAAACAGCCGATTGGATTATTGATTTAGGTCCCGAAGGTGGCGACAAAGGCGGTACGCTGGTGGCGCAAGGCACGCCCGAGCAAGTCGCGCAATGTAAAAAGTCGTTTACGGGAATTTTTTTGAAGAAGATATTAACGCGAGTTCAGCATGATAAGCTCTGAGCTGATGCCAGGCAGGCTATGACTGGATTATAGCAGCTCAGAGCTTTTCTCTTGTGCTCTGCTTTGATACTAGAATTCCCCCTGAAATTGAGGCACAATATGCTATACTTTCGGTAAAATAAAGAGCAAGTTCTCATGGCTGATCAAGAAACCATCTCTTTTCAGGATATCAAGCGGATACATAACTTGCCGGTGATTTTGCTGGTCGAGAATAGGTCGTTTGAGGGGCTTAGTTTAGATTTTTTTATCCATAATCCCTCGGGCGAAAAGACAGAATTTACGGCGGAATTATTGGATGGATCGCCGGTGCCATCGGGTTTGAGCTGTTCTGAGGACGGTGTTTTTGGTGGCACGCCCATTCAAGGCACGGCCAAATCAGAGCCGTACACGGTATTGTTTATTGCGCAGAGCGAGTCGACCTGGCCACTCGTGTTTGATGCACAGATGGTGATTGTAACGGAGGCCGAAGCCAATCGATTAGAAAGTGGCGAAATGGCTGCAGAGATTGTTGCGAGCCAACCCGAGCGAGAGTTATGGGATAAAATATCGCATCAGCAATTGTCCGAAGAAGAATTGCAAGCCAAGCGTAAAGAAATTTTTGAGCGACCGGTGACGCGCAGCGAATTAAACTGGTTAGCGGAACGATGGGCAACGCTGACGATTTGGAATGTGGATGATGTATCATTGCCGGGGACGGGTAAGTTATTACAGATACCTAATTCAAGTGAGCGTTATCGTGTGTATGATTTTGGTGTGGCACTGGTTGCGGCGCCCAATGATTTATTTGATGGAAAACGATCGTTTATTGATGCGATCAAAGCCGCGCGCGCGATGGTACATGAAGTACGAAACCGCAAATGGACGTTGATTGAGTTTACGGGGTCGACAAAACAAATCGAAGTTCCCGCGTGGATAGAAGTACAGAATTTAAATGCGGAAAAAGACGCCTATCACATGGAAGTTCGCAATTTAGCGAGCCATGGTGAATATGAAATGTTTTTCAATCAGTTTGATGAACAAAAACATCCTTTAACCGCAGGATAATAAGAAGAGGAGAATCATTATGCCATTAAATCGACAACAAAAAAATCGTGCAAGAGAGTGGATTCGGGAGGCTGCCAATCGTCAGAGATTGACAGACATGTATGCAACTGCTGCTCCTGCTGCTGGTGCTGCTGGTGGTGCTCCTGCTCCTGCTGCTCCTGCTCCTGCTCCTGTTCCTGCTCCTGCTGGTGCTGCAGGATTTAATCACTTGGTGACTGAGTTACAAACTCGCATTAATGGTTCTGTTCCTGCTGCTGGTGTTGCTCCTGCTGGTGGTGCGGCTGCTGTTCCTGCTGCTCCTGCTGCTGATGCTGATGCTGATGTCAGACCATTCTTGCAAGAACAGGTGAGAAAAGAATTTTTGACATACGCACAAAGACTGGTTATGCAGATGCGACGAGCGGTTGCAGAATCGGGTGTGGAAATGACGCAAGTGAGATTTGACGCAGTATCGCGGGATATGCATGCGCGCCTTGAGCGCGTGTATACAGATATGGGTATGCCGCATGGAGCGGGCCAGCCTTTTGCGGATCAATACGAGCAAGATAAAACAGTGCTAGATCGCTATTTGCACGGATTAGACCTTACGCGAAATATATACAGAGAGCGTATGCGTCTTACCGCACGTCAGACGGATAGGGATGATGCACAAACGGCGGCGCTGCAAGCAGGAGCAGCACCGCAGGGGCTTCGCCATGCAAAATATGTACATGGCAATCTGAATTTTCCTGCCGAGAAATTTAAGAAGCGACAGGCGGCGGCCGAGGAGCTTAAAGATACAGTGAGATCATTGCAGATGCCACTCATCTTGCAAATCTTGCTAGGGTTGGTTTATTCCGTGGGCACGCTGGCTGCGGTGCTGGTTGGAAAAAAAGTGGATGATTATCTGCATGGCAAAGGTTATATCATTGCCGATGATGATAATGATATAAAGATTACCAGCGTGATGCCGGGTTATGAAGTGTCTGCGAATAGAGATCTATTGAAGTTGGCAGTACAGAAAGGTTGGACGACTTATAAACCGAATGCAGAGATGTCTCCAAGAACCTTGCATGCAGAAGCAATACGTACGTCATCATCGGATATTGAAAATTTATTAAAAGCTGCGAAGGGAATGCCGATAACGCTGGACGTGAGTGATCTACAATTGCCGGATGAGCTAAGAGGACGTGTTGATGGGCATAATAGGGGAGTGGGTGCAGCTCGAGTGCAACAAGAGCGTGCGGTGGCAGAAATCAATCGCCTCTCGCCACCACCACCGCCACCACCGCCACCACCGCCAGTACCGCCGCCGCCGGTTCCTTAATAGAGGGATAACCGGCTATAATTTTTAATTTTTAAGAGAAACACATGCAACAAATTATTTTGATTTTTCATATTGTCATTGCGATTGCGTTGATTGGTTTAGTGTTAATTCAGCGCGGCAAGGGTGCGGACATGGGCGCGGCGTTTGGTAGTGGCGCATCGCAAACGGTGTTTGGTAGTCGTGGATCGGGTGGGTTTTTGTTTAGGGTTACTATTTTTTTAGCGGCTTTATTTTTTGCGACGAGTATTACATTAACATATCTTGCGGCGCACCAACACCAGACCAATCAGAGCCAAGATTTTTTGAGTAACGTTGAAAAAGTATCGCAGGACATAAATAAATCCTCAGCTCAGAGGTAAGCTGGTATTCATCATTAGAATGGTATGCGTTAGAAAAACGATGAATTGTTTAGAATCAGAGGGACGTTTTGCGTCCTCTGAGCTGAGACCGACTTGTTCGCATGAGCAAAGATAAATAATCGATCTCAGCTCAGAAGTAAGCGAAGCGTCCTCTCCGCTGAGACCGACTTGTTCGCATATCTCTCCGCTGTCATCCCGGAAAATGCGAAGCATTATCCGGGATCCAGGGAATATATTTCTGGATTCCGGATATTCCGCCTGCGGCGGAATTCCGGAATGACGTAGCTTCTCGCGCAGCAATTCCGGAATGACAAGGAAAAGAGAGTCGTCGTCCCGGAATTTCGCGAAGCGAAATATCCGGGATCCAGGGAACGCTTTAGTTCCGCACGTTGATTCTCTGGATTCCGAGCTGCGCTTGATTCCGGGACGTAAAAAAGGATTATGCCGAAGTGGTGAAATTGGTAGACACGCTATCTTGAGGGGGTAGTGACGCAAGTCGTGCCGGTTCGAGTCCGGCCTTCGGCACCAAATGATTCGCTATTAATGTAGGTTGGTGCTGAGCGAAGCGAAGCCCAACAATATGCTAAACGTTGGGCTTCATTTCATTCACCTCAATCTATCGGGCTGAAATCGTTCTTTAATCTTTTCAAATGTTTTTTCTAATTCAGAAAAATGAATCTGAATGTTTTTGTAAATACGTCGAGCTGTCTCTTCATCGTATATATGCGAAGTAGCATTGCGATCATTGAGCATCTGTAACCACGCGGGTTCATTATCAATCCATTTTGCTGCATAAGCTTTTTTCAAAGTCTCTTTTGGTGTGTTTGTCTCAATGCCTTCGTTCGCCAATAATCGTTTTAATGTTTTCCAATACAGCTCAAGGACAAATTCAAATCGTTGAATGGTGCCATCAATGACGAGAGTACTGTGATTGGGTTCTTGCAAAGCCTCTCGTAAGCGAGAGAGTGCATTTGCTAAGTTGGTCAGTGACTGCGTTATTTTAGTGTCGCTCATAAATCACAATTCCTTCTTGCTTAATTTTTTCCTGAAATTTATTTCCTGCAGTATCATAGCGTACAAGGTCAATGGTTAAAAGTGTATCGGTTTTTTCAATCCGGTCGCATATTTCAAGCCATTCTCTATCTGAAATCTCGGGCGCCATAATAGCAATATCCAGATCTGATCGCTCTTCTGCATCACCTCTGGCTCTTGAACCAAAAAGTATAATTTTTTGAACAGATGACGTTTTTGTGATCGTGGCAACAATTTTTTGAATGAGCGCTTGAATGTTGTTCATATATTAGACTATACTGTGTTTTTATTATTTTTGGAAGTATTTTTATGAGCACATGGGCGCAAATCTTATGGGCGCTGATTGCCGTTTTTTTAATTTGGTTTTTATATCGTGGCGTTAAAGCAAGTCCCGATTCGTTTTCACGCAAAAATTTAAGTCGTAGCATTTTTACCTTCGGCGTATTGGCATTGATCTTGATCGGATTTATTGCGCTCTTGGTGGTGTTGCTGAAATACTAGCGAATATAGAGAAGCGCAACATAGGTCGCGTAGATGATGATTAAGCTCGCGCCCATGGGACGCGTTAACTTCTTTTGTTTTCGAATGCTGATAAACGCAAAGAGATAAGATATAATGCTGATGCCAAACATGGTGAGAAAATCCCTGTAAAAGACGTATTTATTTAATATTACCGAATGAAATAAAACGGGCACGGCGAGCACGGCTAATAAATTAAAAATATTCGAGCCAATAATATTTCCCACGACCAGATCATCTTCTTGTTTTTTTGCGCCGATCAATGATGTCGCCAGTTCAGGGAGGCTCGTCCCGAGTGCGATGATCGTGAGTCCAATGATGAGCTGGCTGATATGAAAATAATTTGCAATATGCGTTGTGCTGCGGACAACCATCTCTGCACTTACAGCTAATAAAATAATCCCGAGGATGAGATAAGTAATGTCTTTCTGATAAGACGGTTTTGTCGTGATATCGCGTTCTTTGAGTTCTTGTTGATATTCTACAGCGAGTTTTTCTTTTTTGGCTTTTAAGCCGGTCCAGACAAACCAGGCGATGACAGCGACGGCGCCCAAGAGTAGCAATAAGCCATCCGTGGGATCGAGCCGATGTTTTAATAACATGAGGCCAACTAATAGCATGACGACAAATAGCAATGGAAATTCTTTTTTGAGAATGTGCGAATGAATTTGTAAAGGGCGATAGAGAGAGGTAACGCCTAAGATTAAACCGATATTGGTAATATTGGAGCCAATAGCATTGCCGATGGCTAATTTCGGTTGACCCGAAAAAAGAGTGGAAAAAGAGATCATCAATTCGGGCAACGAGGTGCCGATCGCAATAATGGTGAGTCCAATGAGTAAAGCAGATACCCCTAGTTTTTTTGCAAGGCTCGCGCCCGAATCAATTAAAAAATTTGCGCCGGCCGCTAGGAGCACAAAGCCGAGAATAAGTATGATAAATGCAATGATTGGGCTCATAAGTCATATCACTGCTTTGGCATGCAATTTGTCTCGCGAATAAAAAACGCACTCATCAGAATCGCAACAAATAACGAAAGAGGTACTAGCATCAATGCAAGCTGATAGCTATGTAAACTATATAATCGAATGCCGTTATGTAGGGAGCCGCTCCAGGTGAGGTCTAATATTTTTCCGATGAGGGGCTGAAAAATTGCGCCGGTCGAGACAATCACCATATTGTTAAAGCCATTGGCTGCGCCGGAATGATAGACATAATTATTATCTTTGATCACCGCAAATACCAGCGATTGGCCAGAGGCGGATAATCCGAGTATAAAGAGCAAAAGAAGCAGGAGGTCATAGTTTAAATTCGGTTTATAGATCACGATCATTATGGATAATAATCCGATGATGGCGGAAACGATCAGTGGCCAACAGCGTCGTTCAAAATAATCAGAGATCCATCCAATGAAAGGGCTGCCAATAGCAACGCCTAACCAAATAAATATCATGGCATCCGCTGCAGCGATAGGCGTTAAATGGTCGGCTTGTGTTAAAAAAGGAATGCCCCAAAGTGCTGCAAATGCGGTCATGGGGGCCCAAATGGCAAAAGAGTAAACGGCGATATACCAGGTTTGCGCGCTGCCTAAAACTGCGCGTAACGTCGTTGCGATTTTTGGTCGGTGTTCCGCTCGCTCTTCATAATGTTTGGGGCGGTCTCGGACAAAGAGTGCTACCAAAATGGTTAACACAACGCCGGTTACAAATAAAACAAACATGGCATGTTGCCATCCGCCATGTTCAATCATGATTTCAAGCGGCGCCTCTCCACCTATTGCGCCGATGGAAGCTAATAGTTGAGCCAAACCAATAAAGAGAGCGAGATATCGAATAGGAATCCAGCGAATAATGAGATACAGCGCGCCGACAAACGCAAAGCCAGAGCCGGCGCCAATGATTAATCGTGCGATGGATGCGGTGAATGCATTCGTCGATAATGAAAACAGAAGTGTGCCAAGAGTGCAAATGGCGATGACAATTGTTAATACGATTCTCGCGCCATAACGGTCGAGTAAGAAGCCGCCAGGCATCTGCATAATCGTATATGAATAATAAAAAAATCCCGATATCGTACCTAAGATGGTTGCGTTGACGTTGAAGGCGTGCATGAGCGCATCCGTCATCACGCCAGGCGAGACCTGCAGAAAAAATTCATAGGCATAAAACAAAGATCCAATTAAAACGGTAAAAACAGCAGTTTTAGTGAGTTTCGTTGATGGTATGTTCATCGGTGATCCCTTGCGTGTTGTTTGTGGATGCCCATTCGACCCAAGCGGGGATGAGAGGAAAGTATAACCCAAAACAGATGGGTTCCGCATGTAATTTATTTAAAATATTAGCGTAATGGATGAGTTGACTTTTATATTTTTGTTTTTCTTCTGCCAGCCAATCATCAAGGTTTTTGGTTATGCATTGAGCGGTTTTATAATCGATAATCCAGCGATGATTATTTTCATCGAGAAATGTTCGATCAATAATAATGCGTTTGAGTTTTTGTTGATGGCTGGATGACAGTGCAAACTCTGATTGTGCCGCTTTGTGTGGTTTTAATATCCACCGGCCTCGTTTGTCCGCGAGTGTATTTTGAATGGCCGTTTGGATTTGTGACAGCGCATCATCCATGCGCGCGGCGGATATGCCTAGACGCAAGAGTAGATTTTTCCAGGCGGGGTGCAATGCGGTTAATGTCTTTTGTTGCCATTGTTCAAGGCCATCAAGACTGATTTGATGTAAAATTTGATGAATGACCGTGCCGATAGGTGCTTCATGGGGTGATTGCCAAGCATCTAAAGATATATTGGTTTGCGGTATGTTTTGCGGCGCGGTTAATTCAAATGTATCGTCGAAATGTTTGGATTCTAAACGTTTTATCACCGTTTTTGTTTTTACTAGGGGTTCGCATTGTTGCGCGGTTGGCTGTGCATCCAATGCTTTTTGAAACTCGGGTTTGGCAATAGACCAAATCATATTTAGAAAGCTATTTTGCGTGGGTTTTTGGAATTGTTGTTTTTCCCCGTCATATTGCGCGGTACCTAAGAGATGCAATTCTTTTTTTGCACGTGTGGCGGCAACATAAAAGAGCCGCGCATCTTCCAAATTATTTTTGAGCAGTTCTTCTCGATGTAAATATTGGTAAATATTATCTGTCTGTGAATCGCTTGATTTTATAGGGGCAAAGACTAAATTATTTTTCGTTCTTTGAGACCAGCGTAATAATTGTGTTTCTGGCGCGGGTTTGGTGTGTTCTAATCCGGGAATAATCACGGTGTCAAATTCGAGACCTTTTGCTTTGTGAATCGTCATGACTTGTATTTTTGCAGTTGCTTCTGAATCAGGCGCGGAAAAAAGTCTGTCGATATGTTCTTTTAATTGCGAGGTTTTTAAAATATCGCCACCGTTGGATAATCTTTCAAGTAATTCAAAATAAGTGTTGGCATCTGTTAGGTCACTGGCATGTTCAATGGCTATAGCACCATTTAAGTCAATCCAGGTTTGATGAATCCAGTCGCGCAAAGTATATCTAAAACGTTCCGCCAATTGTTTTTCAAGTTTTTCGCGAATAAATAGAATGCGTTTATGTCCATCTGGGCTTAAATTTTTGATCACCTCTGCATCATGCATGCATTGCCAAATGGTGGATTTAGCGTGCGTGTTGGCGATGACATGTAGATCTGGTAGCGTTAGGCCACACCAAGGTGAGCGTAATAATGATAACCAGGCGATGCGATCGCTTAAATATAATAACGCACAGGTTAAGGAAAATAAATCTTGTATAATCGGTTTTGTGCTTAATGCATCGATTTCGATCGCTTGATATTTTAAATTATTATTTTTTAATGCGCATATTATTTTAGTGAGATGCGTGCGTGCACGAACCAGTATGGCTATGGTGTGATCGGGATTTTGTTGAATGATTTTAACGATGCTGTCTGCTTCGCTTGTCTTCATGCCGTCAATGAATGGATGAATGTGAATCTGGGATGTAATGGGTTCTGCATCCATGGCGGTCGATGGTGAAAACGTAATAGCGCCCAGGCGCATGTCTTCTGTTGTTGGAAAAATGTTGGTAAATGTCTGATTAATCCAATTGACCAGTGCGCGGGTCGAACGAAAATTCATCGATAATTGAAGTGATTCAAGCGGTAAATTTCCAATGCCTTCTTGTTGCGCCTGTAAAAATAAATCCACTTTGGCTTCTCGAAACCGATAAATGGATTGCATGGGATCGCCGACAATAAATAATGTTTTGTTATTATTGGGATCCCATTCGCGCGTTAATTTTTCGAGCAATTGAAATTGTGTGATCGACGTGTCTTGAAATTCGTCAACCAATAAATGTTGTATTTCATAATCTAAAATAAGCGCAAGATCAGTCGGATGTTCTGCGTCACCTAATGCGGTGAGCGCGGCTAATGCGGCTTCGGCATAATCCGTTTGCCCCGTTTCGTGGAATATTAATTTAAGTTCAGCAACGGCAACGGGCAATAAGTTTAAAAGTGCTGTCAATGTTTGCCATTGCAGAGGCGTGTAGTGTGTCGGTGGAAGATGTCGTATGTCGATCAACGCTGCTTTGAATGATTCGTGATTTGATAGCGTTTGCAGCAGTGTTTTCATGGCGGCTTTCATGTCTTTGTGCTCGGCCGGAAATCCAATAGATTTGTCAATTTTTTTGCGCCATTCGCTGTTGTTGGTTAATAAAAAGTTGCTTAATGATAGCCAGTGCGATAGTTCAGATGAGTTTTCATCCTCAAGGGCGAGCAGTTCGCTATGCGTCGAAGCAAATGTTGACAGCGTTTTGATGTCATTGCATAAGTGTTGAGGAAACGTTTGATAGCATTTTTCGAGAGCCTCTTGATTGATGGCGATTAAGCCGGCTTCCAATATTTTTTTGAGCGATGTTTGATTGCGTGCTTGGATGATATGTGGCAACCATTGGTCGCGTTTGGCCAGCATCTGCATGAGCAGTTGGACGGCTTGTGAAAAGCGGTTGTCTAAATGGCTTAATAAATGTTGGGTGTCATCGGATTGTTTTTTTAACGTGTTTTCCGCGGCTTGTTGATAGAGGGTGTTTGTATCATCGCTAATTTTTGTCGATAGACCAATCTGTGAGAGTAAGGGCATATGTCTGACGAGTTTTGCGCAAAATGCATCGAACGTATAAATATTTAATCGATTTGGATTTTTGAGCAATTGCCAATTCATTTTCACATTATGGTCATAGGCAAGTTTGGCGAGTTGTTGTGTTTTTTTGTTGGTTGTATTATGTTGCACGAGCGCATTTAAAATGCGCACGCGCATTTCAGCCGCCGCCTTATTTGTAAACGTAATGGCAACAATGGTTTCAGGTTTTTGTACATGATTGAGTAAATGTAAAAATCGTTGAGTGAGTAATTCGGTTTTGCCTGAGCCCGCGGGCGCTTGCACAATGAAGGATTGCTCGAGACATAAAGCGCGGTCGCGTTGTGGTTGGTCTGGGATGATGATATGATTGTTTATTTGTGTCATTCCGAAATCCAGAGAATTGTTATTGCGCTTTAATCGGCGATGTCTTTTTCAAACACGCTGTAAATACGTCCCTGTACGCTCTTGTTCGGCCATCCCTGGCCTCACAAAGGTTTGAACAAGACATCGCCTCACGCTGCAAGAGTAATTTGCTAAAAAATGATCATTGTAGAGGAAAAAAGCGAGATAGCCAATAAAAATCATATCGACGACTTAGAATAGTGTGTGTATGCTGTAATAGAGGGATTGATATGCAGAGACAAAATGGATTTACACTTATAGAGCTGATTCTTTTTATTACAATCATGTCTTTTTTGGGCGTTGGCATTTTGTCTGCTTTTTATGTTTCTTTGCATTCTGCACCGGATATTCAAAATTCTGCTCGTGCATCTGAATTAGCGCAACAGCGGATGGAATTAATTGTGGGCTCGAAAGAAGTTTATGGGTTTACCAGCACCGTTGATCCGTGTGTGGGTTCACCCGGCTTGGCCGTTTGCGCTGTACCAGCAGGGTTTACTGTTTTATCTAATATTGTTGGTAATTGGGGTGGCAATGCAAACTATAAAGATATTACGGTGAAGGTGAGTGGGGAGGGGAGTGCAACATTAGAACGCTTGGTGGCGAATTACTGATGGTTAAGAAGAAAGCGTTTACATTGATTGAGCTGATTGTCGTGATCATCGTCTTATCGATTGTGGCGATGATTTCGGCGAATATCATGTATCAAGCGTTTAAGGGTACATTTGCGCAATATGATTTGGGTACGATTGATTCTCAAGCGCGTGCGATTTTGACGAAAATAACAAGCGACATTCGCACCATTCGATCCAATGCGGCGAATGATTTAAGTTTGGGTGCGAATACCATCAAGTTTGCCGATGTGTTTGGTAACAAAATTACTTATTCATTATCGGGAAATACCTTGATGCGTAATTTGCAACCGCTGGCGGATTCAGTGACGAGCTTGGTGTTTAGTTATTATGATGCCAATTACAATGTGACCGCAACGAGTACGGAGGTGCGTTATATTACCGTGACGGTTGGCGTGACGCTGGGAACACAGAGTGTTACGTTGAAAACAACGATTTCCCCGAGGAATTTTTAAATGTTGAGAAAAGCACAACAAGGGTTTTTGTTAATTAGTGCCGTGATTATTATTGTCGTGGTGGGCTTGTTGGCTGCAACCGTTTCTTATGTCGTGATCACTAATTCTCGATCGATGGCAAATCAATTGGATGCGATGCGCGCCTATTATATTGCTGAATCGGGATTGGAGAGAGCGATCTATGCAATGCAGTTAGAATATGTCGCTTGTAATGCTGTTAAGGGACATCCATTGTTAACCAATATTCCTTTTGGCGCAGGGGTGTTTACTGCAACGGCGACTTCATTTGTGCCCAGTACGCGGGCAACATTGACGAGCAATATCAGCAATAGCGCGACAACGATTCCGGTGAGTACATTGACGGGCTATGCGTCGATGGGGCGAGTGATCATTGACAATGAATCTATTGATTATAGTAGCACTTCACAGAGCGCTGCTGTTTGCGGGGTGGCGCCCTGTTTAACCAATGTGCGGCGCGCTCGAGCAGACACGACTGCGGCTGCCCATACAGTAGGTGCCACATTGATGCAAAATATTTGTCAGGTCACCGTGACGGGTGATGTGCCGAATGCAACAACTCCCATTGCCGAAAGACAAGTGAGTGAAAGTATGACGTTTGGGTTTGGCGGCGCGTGGATTGTGGGTGATACATCAAATGTTGAAACAATTTTTGGATGGAATGGTTCTATTTGGAATCAGATGCCGGATGCTAACGGTTATCCTGGTGTGAGTAACGTGCGATTAAACGATGTGGTTATTAATTCTTTAACCGATGGTTGGGCAGTGGGTAATCGCGAGGATGGGCATGGGTTGATTATTCATTGGGACGGTGCGAATTGGGCGGATTTTCCAGCGCTGGGAGTGCCGAATGAAAATTTAAACGCGGTCACTTGTGTTAATGGTAGTGATTGTTGGGCGGTCGGGGATTCAGCAACATTTGTACATTACACTAATGGAAGCTGGAGTCCTGTTTCGGTAAATGGTGTGCTCGCACCGATTAATGACATTAGCTGTGTCAATAGTAATGATTGTTGGGCAGTGGGTAATAAAGAGGATGGTCGATCATTACTCATGCGATGGAATGGAGCGAATTGGTCTCGCGATATAATAAGTATATTGCCCAATAGAGATTTAGAGGCGGTGGCGTGTGTTAACTCTAACAATTTCACCAAGTGTTTTGCGGTGGGGCAGGGTAAAACATTTTTATACTATAATGGGATTATTTGGTTGCAGCAGATAACATCAGCAGATATACCCAATACGACGTATAATGGTGTCAGTTGTTCGGCTTTCGATGATTGTTGGGCGGTGGGAGGACAGCAAGGAAGATCGACTTTAGTGCACTGGAATGGAACGAGCTGGGTGAATGATGAGTCGATTGTGGATTCAAATCTCAAACAAGCGTTATACGATATTTCTTGTTTGAAGACGGATGCTTGTTGGGCGGTGGGAAATGTGCGAACGTTTGCACGTTGGAATGGGGTACGATGGACGAAGGTCGATCCTGCATTGGGGGCGCCTAGTGTGAATTTATACGGTGTTTCCTTTACGATTAATGCGTTTGGAAAATTGAGGATGTTAACCGATTAAACATAACAATATGCATACGCGAGTTAGGGACGCTTGCAACCCGAAATATTCTTGCGTATATTGATAAGTAGTTACTGTGTTTTTTGGCAGGATGGGAATATGGATATTAAAGAATTACTGAATTATACCGCTGAACAAAATGCGTCGGATTTGCATTTGTCAACTGGGTTGCCGCCCATTATTCGTAAAAATGGCGATTTACAGATCGTCAAGGGCGAGACAATGTTAAAAGAAAATATCATTGTTGAGATGCTCAAACAACTGTTGACCGATAGACAATTTGAATTAGTGAAACAGCAATTCGAAGTGGATTTGTCGGTGTCATTATCGAAATTAGCACGATTTCGTGTGAATATTTTTCATCAAATGCGAGGCATTAGCGTTGCGTTTCGTACGATTCCTTATAAAATTCCAACGCTAGAAGAGCTAGGTATGCCAGCCTCTTTTGTTAATTTTTGTGATTTGCCAAATGGTATTGTGCTCGTGACGGGTCCCACCGGTAGTGGTAAAAGTACAACGTTAGCAGCAATGATTAATCGCGTGAATCAAACGCGCTCAGATCATATTTTAACGCTGGAAGATCCTGTTGAATTTTTTCACGAGAGCAAAAAATGTTTGATTCAGCAACGTGAAATTCATCAAAATACGGCTTCATTTTCAGATGCATTGCGTGCCGCATTGCGTGAAGATCCCGATGTCATTTTGGTGGGGGAAATGCGCGATTTAGAAACGATTCGATTGGCGTTGACAGCGGCCGAAACGGGGCATTTGGTTTTTGCGACGTTGCATACCAGTTCTGCTGCTAAAAGTATTAACCGTATTATCGATGTGTTTCCGAGTGGCGAAAAAGATTTGATTCGCTCGATGTTATCGGAATCGTTGCGTGCGATCATCGCGCAAACGTTACTAAAAAGTAAAAAAGGCGGTCGTTTGGCGGCACATGAAGTGTTGATTGCGAATTCAGCGGTGCGTAATTTGATTCGTGAAGATAAAATTCCGCAAATTTATTCTGTCATTCAAACCAGTGATAAATTAGGCATGCATACGCTCGAGCAGAATTTGGATGAGCTCGTGCAGAAAGGATTAATTGATCCCATGATTCTTACCAAGCATCAACAAGTATTGCATGGTGCAGAAATTGAGAAATCATAAATAATTGAGCTTTGTTTTTTTACGAAATTGAGTAAGCTTTTCAGTGAGTTAATGAGTCTAAGTGGTGGCTTTTTTACTGACTTCCCTCTATATTAAAGATACAAGGACATGTTTATAGGGAAGTAGAAGTAAATGTGGAAATTGTTAAAAAAATACACACGCAAAAAGTTACCAGGGAAGGTGAGTCTCACCTTTAGACCCGATGGGATCTTGATTGCGCATTTTTTGCCCGATCAAGATGGTTTTGTGTTAAATCATGCGACGTTCCTTAAGTGTTCAGATTCTGATCAGAAAAAAAATATTCTGCAAAGCTATGTTAGTGAAAATGAATTAACCGGTTTGGATTGTGTCTGTGTGTTACAGCCTAGCGATTATCGTTTGTTGTTGATTGATACGCCTGAGGTGGATAAAGCGGAGTTGCAGCAGGCTTGTCGCTGGGTGGCGTTGGATTTTGTTGATTTTCCTGCGGACGACGTCGGAATAGATGTATTTGATGCGCCGATGCAATCAGGACGAACGGCTAAAACCTATGTTATCGTTGTACGGCTATCTTTCTTAAAAACGATCGCGGATTTAATTCAAGAAGTGGGTTTAAAGTTAGTCGCTGTTGATATTCTAGAACTTGCTATGACGCATGCATTAAATGGCTTAAATAATGAAGGTAGTAAAGGAATAGCCTCCTTATTGATGAGTTTGCAGGGCCCCCATGTTATTGCGATTCATAATCATATGCTTGTATTAGAGCGTTGTTTAGTATCGGATGCCGATGGTTTTGAGATTCCTTCAAGTGATGACATGCGAGAGACGCTCGATGGTGAATTGCCATTAGTGGATAATGGCGAACAGAAGACAGAAAAACCGATTGAGACGGCAAATGAAAACAATGATGATTATCCTGAAGTGGAGTCGATGAGTGAAGCAAAAGTCGACGAACCAACACCGTCGCCGACAACTGTTCCAGTAGTCGATGCAATGTCGTCCGCCAAGGTTGCATCGGATGCCCCATTTTCGTCTGTGGAAGAATTTCCGGAAGCGCAGTCAGAGTCAAAGACTACGATGGAGTCGACAGAATTGCCCTTGGAAGAGTCCATTTCAGTGGTCGATGAAGCATCGGTAGAAACCCCCGTTGATGATTTGCCAGTGATTGATGATGTAGTGCCAGACGCTAATTCAGCGGGTCGATTAGTGGGTCGTTTATCACCCAATATTTCGGGTGGTGTCAGTTTTTTATTGTATGAAACCCCTGTTTTTAATGCACCACCGATTGTGGAGTCTCCTGCGACATCGCCTTCTGCAGAACGCAATCGTGATGATATATCGGAGAGCTCGCCGCCAGAAATTGCTGCGATCCCCGCGGAGAATGAACCGGATGAATCATCGATGAATTTAGGCAATATTGCATCCGATGAGCCCACGACAGGTTCGTTTTCGGAATTGATTGCAGATCAAAAACATCGTCAGTCATCAGAAGGAGGGCGGGATGAATAACGATAATCAGCCGAATGAATTGCATGGCTCGGATGGAGAGACAATGTCCAAACGTCAATTGATATCTCAATTTTCTGCACAAAGCATTAAAGATATCGTGTCAGAGTTACAGAGTTCGATAGAATTTTGTCGTACGCAATTAGGAATTGTGCCTCCTGAGAAATTGATTTTAGATCCCATTTTTTCGGAGCAGCCAAAGGTGTTGGCAGAAATCAAGCAACAGATGCCCATGCCGATTGATGTGCTCGATGTTCAAAAGATTTTACAGGGAAAGGAAAATTTAGATTTAGATTATCAAATGGACTGTTTCGCCTTATGGGGAGGTATTTTGGGATTGAATGAAAAATCAGTAGGGGACGACGATGAATCAGCGCATTAATTTAGCTCGGATCATCCCAACGGTCGAAAATGTAAAGCTATGCTCGATGAGTATTTTAAAAATCAATGCTTTGTTTCTGATGATATTGCTATTAGTTTATGGTTATATGTTTGTGCAAAAACAGATGTTGAGTAAACGTTTGATTGCTTTGCACGCTGAACAATCGATGATAGAAGCATCGATACTGGAAAATGGAAAAAAAGGGGAAGCCAACAAAGTAGCGGAGGATAATTTAGCAGGGCAAATCAAAAAGTTAGAAAAAGCGGTGGGATTAAGACAGTTGGTTTTATCTGGGTTAAACCAATCGGAGATATCTAGTGGAAAGGGGTTCTCATCCTATTTTGATGAGTTAGGCCGAGGTATTGTGTCGAATGTTTGGTTGGATAAGATTAGTTTACAAGCGGGAGGAGATTATGTAAAGCTGACCGGTTTGGCGTTTCGTACCGACGATATTTTAAGCTTTATGAAGAATTTACATGATAGTAAGGCATTTGGTTCAAAAAAATTAAAGTTATCTGAAATGATTAAAATACCGGACGATCCAAAAAAAACAGCGCCTGCACAAAAAGAAATTAGTTTTATATTGAATACAGAATAGTAAGGCAGAGGATAAGGATGAGCAGTAGTTCAACAAGGATAAACAGTCGGGCGACGACAGCCGCATGGGGGAGTCATGAAAATGCTTTGCATTCTCTCGCCAAGCGCATTGATGCGGGAACGTTGAGTGAGAGACGTGTTATCTTAATGGTATCGATATTTTTGATTTTATCCATCTGGTATTTGTTATTTTTTTCGTCTATTACGCAAGCAAAAAAACAGCTGACCGTTCAGCTGGATACGCAAACCAAGCAATTAGAGTCGTTTCAAGGAAAATATAAAGGGTTGTTGGCTGGGGAGGAAGGATTGAAACAATTGCAGCAACAAAACACATTGCAGACAAAATTAACGGAGTTGGATGCGCATATTGCAAAAATCACGGGGAGCGTAGTGCCGGCTAATCAAATGGTAGAGTTATTAAAAACAGTGTTAAAAAACGAAGGACATTTAAAATTTGTTAGCTTGAAAAATTTGCCAGCTCAAAATCTTGCATCACCGAAGGGAGAAGTATCCGCTGAAGATTACATGTTGCTGCAGCAGGGCATCGAGTTTATTTTTCAGGGGAGCTATGCGGATACGTTAAAATATTTACAAGCGCTGGAGAACACCAAAAAATGGCGGGTGTTATGGGATAGCTTGGACTATGACGTGACGACATATCCCGAGGCGCAGGTGACATTGCGTGTGCACACATTGGTGCAATATACTAAACCCGACAATGAGGATACATCGAAAAATCGGGAGACGCAGGCGATGTCATCGTCCGATTCGAAGGGAGGTGTCGTATGAAGATGCATGTTTGTATCATCATTAGCATGCCGTTACTCTTGCTGGTTGCCACGAGCTTTGGGTGGCGTGATCCGACACAACCATCAGGTATAAATTCTTTTGCAGATGCTTCCGCATCCATTAGTGATCGATCCAAGGTGACATTGAGCGCCATTTTATCTTCATTGGATAGAAATATTGCGGTGGTCAATGGGCAGTATTTACAGGCAGGGGATGCCGTTGACAACATAACGGTGATGGCGATTACGCCTTCCGCAGTAGATTTTAAGGATGCCGAAGGTGAATTTACCGTTATGCTATATTCGGATGTGAAACAACCGGTTAAGGAGAACGCTTCGCCATGAAAATTTTATATCGGCTGACAAAGATAATTTATGTGCTATTGCTTTGCGGTATTTTTTTGCCGATCTGTGTGTCGGCTGCCGATAATAGTTCGTATTCGGGCGAACATACCATGCATGATGTTGAGACGATTCTTTCGAAATCTGCAAAACAGAATGAGCAATTAGAAAAACTTCATGCAACCAATGTGCCTCAGGATGTGTCTGATGCATTGTTACCGGCGTTATCCGTTCAAAAGCCAATCAATGGAGAAAAATCGGAAGCACGATTTAATATTGCCGTTAAAAATGTACCGGCGCGTGACTTTTTTCTGGGGCTGGTGAAAGGGACGAAATATAACATGATTGTGAGTCCTAGCATTCAGGGAGAGATTACATTGAACTTGAGCAATGTCAGCATTTCGGATGTGTTAGAGGCGGTGCAAAAAAATTATGGTTATCAATATGATAAAACCTCTTATGGCTATCAAATTTATCCGCCGCAATTAGAAACACGTACGTTTACCGTCAATTATTTAGATATTAATCGCAAAGGGGAATCCAACATATCGGTGAGCTCTGGGCAGCTCAGCGAAAAGATAACGGGCGGTTCGGCAGGTTCGGCGAGCAGTTCCAGCAGTTCCGTGTCGCCGACGAGTAAAGTGGCGACGACATCCGATACCGATTTTTGGAAACAATTGACCGATACACTGACGCTGTTGGTGGGAGATAAAGATGGGCGCCAAGTGATCGTGAATAGTGATGCGGGTATTGTGGTGGTGAAAGCATATCCCAATGAGTTTGGAACAGTGGCTGCTTATTTAGATTCTTTACAATCCAATATGTCGCGTGAAGTGATTTTAGAAGCAAAAATTCTCGAGGTGCAGCTCAAGGCTTCTTATGCCGCTGGCATTGATTGGACGGCGTTGGGTTTATCACAAACGGGTCGATCGGCGTTATCGACTGATTTAACGGCGATTACGAGTAAAATTTTTACATTAGATATGCATTTTGGTAATGCGTTTTCGACGATTGTTGATTTGCTGTCGACACAAGGGAATGTGCAAACCTTATCGAATCCGCGTATTTCCACCGTGAATAATCAAATGGCGGTCATTAAGGTCGGTAGCGATGAATTTTTTGTAACGGATGTGTCGAGCACGACGACCGGTTCCGGCAGTGATGCAACGACAGCGCAAAACCTGACATTGACGCCATTTTTCTCGGGTATTTCATTGGATGTGACGCCACAAATTTCAGCGAATGGGGATGTGACGTTGCACATTCATCCCGTGATTAGTGCGGTGACCGATGAAACAAAAACCTTTACGGTGAGCGGGCAGTCGCAATCATTGCCGCTTGCGCTCAGTAAAATCCGCGAATCCGATGATGTGGTGCGCGCTAAAAACGGACAAATTATTGTGATTGGTGGATTGATGGAAAATAAGAGTAACGAAAATCAGGGCAAGACGCCATTTTTAAGCAAGTTGCCAGTGATTGGTTCGTTATTTAAACGTACCAATCAGAGTTTTGATAAAACGGAACTGGTTATCTTGTTACGACCGGTGGTTGTGCAAAATGATACATGGAGTGGACAAATTAATGATGCTGCTTTGAAATTCAAACACATGGATCGTGCGTTTGAATCGGGGGATCATCCCGAAATTTTTGGCGGCAAAGATAGGCCGCGATGGTAGGGGGGAGATATGTATTTAGAACATTTTAAAATAAATAAATTTCCGTTTTCATTAACGCCGAATACAGAGTTCTTTTGTCATTTGCCGTGTTATCAGGATGCGTTAGATGTTTTGTTGTTTGGCGTTAAAATGGGTGAAGGCTTTATTAAAGTGATTGGCGAAGTGGGCTCTGGGAAAACGATATTATGTCGTAAATTTTTAGATGCGCTGGATGCGCGTTACATGCCGATTTATATTTCGAGTCCCGATGTAACGCCGGGTGAGTTGCGAAAAGCATTTGCGAGAGAATTAGGGGTCGCTTTGCCGGAAAGCGTAGAGCAATTCCAGTTGATTAAACTGATCGCTGATAGATTATTAGAACTACATCGTGAGGGGAAACGGGTGTTGTTGGTGATCGATGAGGCACAGGCCTTATCGGACGAAAGTTTAGAAGCATTACGGTTATTAACCAATTTAGAAACGGACACCGATGAGTTGTTGCAGATTGTTTTGTTTGGTCAGCCAGAATTGAACGTGCGACTCAATCAACATCGCTTTAGACAATTGAATCAACGCATTACATTTTCTTACCATTTAAAGCCGTTGACGCGCGAAGATTTGTATTCTTATGTGTATCATCGGCTTGCGGTGGCGGGCTATGCGCAAGGAAAATTATTAACAAACAAAGCGATTCGTTTGTTATTTCATGCGAGCGGCGGCATTCCTCGCGTCATTAATATTTTGTGCCATAAAGCCATGTTAGCGAGTTATGGTTTTGGAGATTGTATGGTTAGCCATAAGTCCATGTCGCAGGCGGTGATGGACAGCCAGGAAATTACAGACGGATTATTAGCCAGTGCTAAAAAGAAAAATTCAATATTATATGTTTTAACAGGATTGGCGGTGTTTACGATGGCGTATTATTACTATTTGGCTTATTTATTTAGATTTTAATATGAAGGTATGACATGAGTTTACTCAACAATGTGCTACAAGACTTAAATAAACGAAAGTCGTCCGGCGAGAACAATTATCAACATGCGACGATCATTTCGCATTTTGATGAGAAAAAGCATGCAGAGCGCATCAAGCGAAAACGTTGGCGCCATATTTGGTTACTTTTATTGTTGGCATTCGTGGTGTTTTTGTTGGTTTGGGTGCCGCGTTTTAAGTGGGTGCATGCCGTGATGTCCGTTTCACCCATGTCGTTTCAGGTTAAGCCAGATGTGCCAGTCGCAGCAGATGCTACGGTGGCAGAGCCGTCTGCTATCTTGACGAGTGTTGCAATAAGCCATAAAGACTATACGACGACGGTCAATATGGCTTTAGATAAAAGTGTTCATTATCAATTAGAACACAGTGACAATCATCAGACGCTAAGATTAATGTTCGCCAAGACCAGTCTACAGAGTGAACCCTTGTTGCCCGTTGTCGATCCGATTATAAAATCAGTAAGCGAAAAAGAAACCCCTGATGGCGTTGAGCTGATTTTTAAGGTCATTCCAGAAACGGAGGTGCAGCATCTTGAACTTCACCAAGGGGATCCTGCCGTGCTGATGATGACATTAGATAATCACAGCATTCCGGCAGAAGAAGAAAAAATAGAGCAAATAAAACCCGTCGTTGATCCTATTGAGGAAGAGTATCAAAATGCGTTGAATTTGGTTACGCAAACTCGTACTAATGCAGGGATTGATGCCTTAAAGCAAGTGTTGATTAAGAAGCCTGATTATCTTGAAGCGCGAACATCGTTGGCAATTTTATTGTTAAATCAGCAACGTTTTGATGAGGTAGATCAAGTTTTACAAGATGGGTTAGATCAAAATGCGTCATATACACCTTTTGTTGAATTAAAAGCGCGATTATTGTTATCCATCGGTAAGACCAAAGAGGCGCTTGTATTGTTACGCAAAAACTCTCCTTCGATCGATACATATCCTAACTATTATGCGTTGATGGCTGCGGTGCAACAGCGCTTAGGGCAAGGGGATAAGGCAGCAGGCTTATATGGACAATTATTAGAAGTGGATAATACCAATGGACGTTGGTGGTTTGGGTTAGCCGTCGCGTTTGAAAGCATCAACAATCCGAATGCGGCGATTGATGCCTATAAGCATGCAATGTCGGCGGATGATTTAAATCCAACTTTACAGTCATATGCAATAGAACGCATACGTCAATTAGGGGGTTAACGAAGATCATGTTTAAGAAAATACCCTTGGGGGAAATGCTGGTTCGGAGCAAATTAATTACAGAAACGCAATTAAAACAAGCATTGGCCGCGCAGCAAAAATCAGGTGCTAAATTGGGTCAAGCATTAATTGATTTGCATATAATGACCGAAGACAATATTCTTGATTTTTTGGCGAAACAATTAAAAATCCCATTATTTAATTTAAAGAAACATGATTTAGATTTTGCTTTAGTCAAACACTTGCCGGAAGCATATGCGCGTCGTTTTCGGGTGTTGATTTTAAAAGAACATAAAAACGGTTATTTGCTAGGTATGGCGGATCCCTTAGATATTAATGCGTTGGACGAATTAAAGCGCGTACTAAAGAAGCCGATTTTTTTATCGTTGGTGCGCGAATCTGATTTGTTACATATTTTAGATCTTGTTTATCGTCGTACGGATGATATTAGTAGTTTCGCTGAGGAATTGACCGAAGAGTTGGCAGGCGGTATTTCGTTGACCGATCTCTCTCTTGCCGCAGATCAAGTCGATGCGCCAGTGATTAAGTTATTGCAGTCGTTGTTTGAAGACGCCATTCAAATGCACGCATCCGATATTCATATTGAGCCAGGGGAAAAAGTGCTGCGCATTCGACAGCGTATTGATGGCGTGTTGCATGAACAAGAAATGAAAGAAAAAAATATTGCGCAAGCGATTGCTTTGCGTTTGAAACTGATGGCGGGCTTAAACATTTCAGAACGGCGTATGCCGCAAGATGGTCGCTTTAATATGAAAGTCCGCGATCGCTATATTGATGTGCGTTTATCGACATTGCCAACGCAATATGGTGAATCGATCGTGATGCGTTTATTGGATCAGTCCGGCGGTACGTTGAGTTTAGAACAATTGGGTTTGCCCGATGACACGTTAAAAGAAATGCGGCGTTTGGTGCATATGCCCAATGGAATTATTCTAGTGAGTGGCCCCACGGGAAGCGGTAAAACAACAACATTATATAGTGTGTTGAATGAGATGAATATTCCCGATAAAAAAATCATTACGGCAGAAGATCCCGTGGAATATCGGTTGGGTCGTATTAATCAGGTGCAGGTGAATGAAAAATTGGATTTCTCATTTGCGCGCGTCTTGCGTTCTATGTTGCGTCAAGATCCTGATATCATCATGGTGGGAGAAATGCGTGATGTGGAAACGGCCGAAATTGCAATGCGTGCTGCATTAACAGGGCATTTGGTGTTATCAACATTGCACACGAATGATTCGGCTAGTTGTGCGTTGCGCTTATTAGATATGAAGGTGGAAGGATATTTAATTGCGGCGACGTTGCGTGGTGTATTGGCACAACGTTTGGTGCGTCGCATATGTGATAGTTGTAAAGAGCCTTATACCTTGACCGAACAAGAGCGCAACTGGCTGATTGGTATCGCCGGCGAAGAAGCGGTTCATCACGACTTTTATTATGGCAAGGGATGTAGCTATTGCAATAAAACAGGATTTAAAGGGCGCGTGGGTGTTTATGAATTGTTGAAATTAAATGAGGCGATGATGGAGGCCTTGCGTAAAGGCGATCCCTCTGCTTTTTCACATTACGCCGCAGAAGCGTTGAAAGGGCAGTTATTGTTAAATAAATCATTAGCATTAACCGCGAACGGGATCACCACACCCAGTGAAGTGATGCGTATCATCGGCGAAATATAAAACGGATCTTGTATGTATGACAATATTTAATTATCAAGGTCGAAATTCACAACACCAGTTGGTGAGTGGCTCGGTGGATGCGTTGTCGGCCAATGGGGTGGCGGAGAAATTATTAGCGGAACATATTACCCCGACGTCTATTGTTGTGCGGAAGGAAACGGTGTCATTGTTTGGTTTTTTACAGGGGCGTTTTATTCGACCGCATGTGAATACGGAAGAGTTAGAAACCTTTTGCCGTCAAATGTATACCTTAACCAAAGCGGGCGTGCCGATCGTGGCGACCTTATCGAAATTAGCTGAAACGGTGCAATCAAAAGTCATGGTGGATGTGTTGCATGGTGCTGTTGAAACCATTTCATCCGGCCAACCATTAAGTGTGGCATTAAAAAAATATCCCACGGTCTTTCGCCCCGTTTTTGTCAGTATTGTAGAGGCGGGTGAAAATAGCGGTCAATTAGAAGAATCATTTTTGCAGTTATCCGATTATTTGGACTTAGAGTTGAGAACCATCAAGCAAATAAAATCAGCGACGCGTTATCCGATGACAGTGGTTATCGTGTTGTCAATTGCGTTTGTGGTGATTAATTTTATGGTGATTCCGTCATTTGTGAAACTGTTTACACAGTTTAAGGCAAAATTACCCTTGCCGACCCGATTTTTAATGGCCATGTCCAACTTAACGATACATTATTGGCCATTGCTCTTGCTGGGAATTGCAGCAATTGTCATAGCGATTCGTTTTATTTTGAAAACACCGGCAGGTAAATTTTCTTGGGATCGTTGGAAATTAAAAATTCCGATTTTTGGTCCACTGCTCAATCGTATTGTGTTGGCGAGATTTGCACGCACCTTCGCGATGATCATGCGCACCGGTGTGCCGTTGATTGAGGGGTTGCCGCTGGTGGCTAATGCAGTGGGCAATGAGTATATTAGAACGCGTATTTTAGCGATGACGATATCCCTTGAAGCAGGTGAAACGTTGACGCGAACGGCTTTGGCGAGTAACTTATTTACGCCATTGGTGATTCAAATGATTAGTGTTGGAGAAGAGACGGGCGCCGTGGATACCTTGTTGCGACAGGTGGCGGAGTTTTATGAGAGAGAAGTTGATTATGATTTGAAACGTTTAGGTGATTTGATTGAGCCGATCTTATTAATTTTTATGGCCGTTTTTGTGTTGATTTTAGCGTTAGGCGTGTTCTTGCCAATGTGGGATATGGCCAGTTTTGCGAAGGCGAAATAATATGCCAACATCAAATGGGTTAGTATTTGATCGTTTATGCATTATTACGTCAGGCAAGCCGAGTTGTTGAAAAAATAAAGAGATATCGCCTTGTCAGTACCGGTAATGTTTGCTATAAATATTGAGGATCATCTGAAAAAGATGTTTTTTTGTAACAGAGGGAAAATATATGAAACAGGGAAAAAAACAACGTGCTTTTACGTTGATTGAGTTAGTGATCGTGATCGTGATTTTGGGTATCTTAGCGGCAATCGCCATTCCAAAATATGTTAATTTGCGCAATGACGCCTTTCAGGCGGCAACCAAAGCGATGGCAGGATCTGTGAAGAGTTCTTTTGCAATTGCCTTGGCTGAGCTCAAAACCGAGCCTACCCCAACGCAGCTGGTTACCTATCTGCCAGGAACAAAAATGCAAGTAAATGGAAAGGGTATTGATGTGACTATTGATGGGGCAGAGTATACAGTGCCGACCTATTCGGATCTTGGTTGTACAACCATCACTGGCGCTGGCGATAAGATCCTGTGTATCGGTGAGATCGCAGAAACGACCCCAAGCAATTAGTGGATGCGGATATAAATGAGACATCAAGGCGAGTATTTGCCTTGGTGTCTTGTCGTATCTAATTGGGGGTCGATGTTATGTTGCGCAAAAAATATAGTGCCTTTACTTTAATTGAGTTGATTATTGTAGTCGTTATTTTGGGTATTTTGGCTGCCATTGCAATTCCCACATATGTTGATTTATCGACAGATGCAATAAATGCATCCAAAAAAGCCATGGTGGGTATTGTCAAAAGTGCCTTTGCTATCGCTATCGCCGAAAATAAAACGCATCCTTCTGTTAAAGAACTGGCAGGATATGTTCAAAAAAGCACAGCGGTTGCTTATGGTATTCAATTACCTATTGATGAAGAGTTTTATACAATTCCGACTTATAGTGATCCGATCTGTTCTACATTAACTGTATCCGATGAAGATATTGTGCTTTGTGTTGGTGATCTGGCGATGAGTGATGCAGAAGGGGGCGGGCCTACGTCATCTTTTTCAGCAAGATCAAGTTAATTGAAGGGACGTCATTCGTTATATGCCTAGCAAAAAAGGATTTACATTAATCGAGCTTGTGATTGTTATCTTGGTGCTCGGTATTTTGGTGGCTATTGTCATTCCAAAATTTGTCAATATGACTGCCGATTCTCGTCAGGCCGAAACCAATAGTGTGGCTAATGCCTTAGGTGCCGCTTCACATAAAAACTACGCACTCAGTCGCACGGGTTCGTCGAAAGCCGTCACTGTGTCCAATTGTACGGATGTGGCCAATGCATTACCCGCGAGTTATCCATTACAAGCCGGTTATACGATCACCTCTGCATCGATTGCGACTCATGCATCGGTGACTTGTACGTTGACGAATCCGGATGGATCAACCACGGCAACCTTTACAGGAATGGGGACATAATGTAGGTTGGTGCTGAGCTAGCGTAGCCCGCAT
>Ga0155284_132_pt2 | contig 27636 bp, 23 predicted proteins | sample RifCSPhighO2_02_FD_106252 | JGI IMG/M metagenome (GOLD analysis project Ga0155284, IMG submission 106252) | Gammaproteobacteria bacterium RIFCSPHIGHO2_02_FULL_42_13 | reverse complement strand
ATTCATTTACTCATGTCAATAAAGAATTAGATTGATGGTTTATCAGCGAACATTAAATAATGTTATTAAGGCGACCGGTGTTACTGTGCATAGTGGTAAACGCGCCGAGTTGACATTACGTCCCGCTCCTCCCAATACGGGTATTGTATTTCATCGCACAGATCTTGATGCGTCAATCGATATTCCAGCGCGCGTCGAAAATGTCAGCGATACATTATTATCTACTACGATCGCGAAAAATAATATTAAGGTATCAACCGTCGAGCATTTATTATCTGCGTTTGCGGGTATGGGCGTGGATAATGCCTATGTCGATGTGACCGCTGCCGAAGTACCTATTATGGATGGCAGTGCCGGTCCATTTGTTTTTTTAATTCAATCCGCTGGCATTAAAATGCAAAAAGCGCCCAAACGGTTTTTACGCATTAAAGAAAAAGTATCCGTTAAAGAAAAAGATAAAAAAGCCAGCTTAGAACCGTTTGATGGTTTTAAAGTTGACTTTACAATTGATTTTGATCATCCGATCTTTAAGTCAGCAACGAATCAGGCGGTATTAGATTTTTCAAGCACGTCTTATATGAAAGAAGTCAGTCGTGCGAGAACGTTTGGTTTTCTGGCTGATTTTGAACGCATGCAGTCGATGAATTTAGCATTAGGCGGCAGCAAAGATAATGCGATCGTGATCGATGATTTTCGCGTGTTAAACGAAGATGGATTGCGTTACGAAGATGAATTTGTCAAACATAAAATTTTAGATGCGATTGGTGATTTATACTTATTAGGCTCCAGCGTCATTGGCGCTTTTAAAGGCTATAAATCAGGCCATGAAATCAATAATAAATTGTTGCGAAAATTATTGGCGACAGAATCTGCGTGGGAATATGTTACGTTTGAAGCAGTTGCTGAAGTGCCTATTACCTATCTCCAGCCTTTAACCATTCAAGAATAAAACATCATGCGGGCTACGCTTGCTTGGCGCACATAATTTGTTGGGCCTTACGGCCCAACGTACGTTACTTATTTTGCGATAAATGCCTCAGCGCCGTTTTAAGCTCTGGATCTGTTATACCATCCGATGTTTCTTGTAATAATTGGCGTGTCTTTTTTGAGAGAATTGGTTTGGATGTTATTTTTTTAGGCTCATCGTTTTTGGGTTGCACCAGGCATTTAATTTCTTTGAGACTTTGAAACTCCTGCGTTTGCTGGAGGCCTTCGATTAATTCCGGAGTTTGATAACGTAATTTAGTCGCCCAAGTCGCTGAATCCACGACGAGTGTTAAAATTCTTTGTTCAAATCCGCCAATTTGGCAATGTTTATGTTCATTAGTTGGCAGATAGCGATAGAGTACTTTATTCCAGTCCTGTAATTGTTTGGCGTGACTCATCAGATAGCCCAAAGCAGAGTGGGCATTTTGTAAGACATTTGCCGCGGATTTATATGTAGGTGCTTGTTTCTCGGCCATATCTCGTTATACTAATTCTGATCGTTGGACATTTTTAAATTGGACGTTATTTTATGATCGTTGTTTCACGAATTATAAAGCTATTTTGCGGTAGCCGCAATGAGCGAATTGTTAAAAAATTATACAAAACAGTCGTGCAAGTCAATGCGTATGAGACTGAGTATGAACAACTGTCTGATGAAGAATTACGAAAAAAAACTGATGAGTTTCGATTACGTTTAAGAAAAGATGAAACCTTAAACGATCTTTTACCCGAAGCATTTGCCGTAGCGCGTGAAGCGAGCAAACGAACGTTGGGGCTGCGTCCATTTGATGTGCAGTTGATTGGGGGCATGATTTTACATTATGGCAAAATTGCCGAAATGTGTACCGGTGAAGGTAAAACGCTTGCCGCAACGATGCCGGTATATTTGAACGCATTGACGGGTAACAGTGTTCATCTTGTGACGGTGAATGATTATTTGGCATCACGTGATGCTGCTTGGATGAAACCGATTTATGAATTTTTAGGTCTGACTGTTGGCGTGAACTTAGCCAACATGACGCCAGAAGAAAAACGCGCAGCGTATGCGGCCGATGTGACGTACGGAACCAATAATGAATTTGGTTTTGATTATTTGCGCGACAATATGGCATTTACATTAGAAGAGCGTGTTCAACGCGATCTTTCTTTTGCGATTGTCGATGAAGTCGATTCGATTTTAATTGATGAAGCGCGAACGCCGTTAATTATTTCAGGTTCTTCTGAAGATAGTTCTGATTTATATAAAAAAATCAATCAACTCATTCCAAAGCTCACCTTACGTGAAGAAGAAGGCGGTTTGGGCGATTATTATCTTGATGAGAAGCAAAAACAAGCGTTCTTGACCGAAGAAGGGCATGAGCATATTGAGGAATTGCTTTATAAAGAAGGATTATTAAAAGAAGGTGATAGTTTATATGATGTAAACAATATCATTTTAATGCACCATTTAAATGCCGCGTTGCGTTCACATAAATTATATCAGCGCGATACAGATTATATTGTGAAAGATGGAACAGTCGTTATTGTTGATGAGCACACCGGTCGAACGATGCCGGGTCGTCGTTGGTCAGATGGATTGCATCAAGCGGTCGAGGCAAAAGAGAATGTTGAGATTCGTAATGAAAACCAAACCTTGGCGACCATTACGTTTCAGAATTATTTTCGCTTGTATGATAAATTGGCGGGTATGACGGGTACGGCGGATACGGAAGCATATGAGTTTCAACAAATTTATAATTTGGAAGTGGTAGTGATTCCGACGAATCGGCCGCTCATTCGCAAAGATAGTCCTGACCGTGTTTTTTTGACGATACAAGAGAAGTTTGCGGCGATCATCGAAGAAATTAAAGATTGTCGTTTAAACAAACAACCTGTTTTAGTGGGTACAGCCTCGATTGAAAATTCTGAATTATTATCGGAAATGTTAAAAAAAGAAAAAATACCGCACAATGTATTAAATGCTAAAAACCATGAGCGCGAAGCAGAAATTGTCATGCAAGCCGGGTTGCCAGGCGCTGTCACCATTGCGACAAATATGGCCGGTCGCGGTACTGACATTATATTGGGTGGTAATGTCGAGGCAGAAATCAAAAAATTGGACAATCCTGGCGAGGAAGAAAAAGCGCGCTTACGAAGAGAATGGCAAGAGCGCCATGATTTAGTGCTCGAGTCGGGTGGTTTGCATATGATTGGTAGCGAGCGACATGAGTCCCGACGTATTGATAATCAATTGCGTGGTCGTTCAGGACGTCAGGGTGATCCGGGTTCTTCGAGGTTTTATGTGTCTTTTCAAGATAACTTAATGCGTATCTTTGCATCCGATCGCGTGTCCACCATCATGAAACGTTTAGGCATGAAAGAAGGTGATGCGATTGAACATCGTTGGGTCACCAAAGCGATCGAGAATGCACAGCGCAAAGTCGAAACATTTCACTTTGATATTCGAAAGCAATTGCTCGAATTTGACGATGTCGCGAATGATCAGCGCAAAGTGATTTATAAACAGCGCACAGATTTAATGGCGATGAATGATATTTCAGAGACGATCAGAGCTATTTTCTCTGATGTGGCCGATCAAATTGTTTCACAATATGTTCCGCCTGAAAGCATGGAAGAAATGTGGGATATTCCTGATTTAGAAAAGCGATTGAAATCAGATTTCGAATTGAATTTGCCCATTTCTGTTCTATTAAAAGAAGATACCAAGTTGCATGAAGACAGTCTTCGTCAGTTGATTAGCGATCGTCTTTGGGAGCATTACAAAGCGAAAGAAGCGCTGGCAGGCGCAGAACCGATTCGTCAATTTGAAAAAGCGGTGTTGTTGCAGACATTAGATGCGTATTGGAAAGAACATTTAGCGACGATGGATCAATTGCGACAAAGCATTCATTTGATGGGCTATGCGCAAAAAGATCCCAAACAAGAATATAAGCGTGAATCGTTTCATTTATTTTCGGATATGTTAAATAATATTAAAATCGAAGTTGTGCGTATTTTAAGTACAGTAAAAATCCAAGATCCTGAAGATGTCGATGCGATCGAAGAACAGCGCCGACGTGCTGCGCCGACAGAAATGCATTATCAGCATCCAGATGGTGGCGCGTTGGATCGCAGAAAAGACAAACGACGCAAACCTTCCGAAGAAAAAGCACAATCATCCGTTGTTAAAATTGAGACCATGCATCGTGATATGCCAAAAGTGGGTCGCAATGATCCTTGTCCCTGTGGATCTGGCAAAAAATATAAACATTGTTGTGGCGCGTTACAATAATCCACCTGAATTATCGTTTATGATATCTCGTTCTAAATTGTTTGTTTTTAAATCAATCCATTATTTTTGTGTGTAAATGTATATGTCAGACGTAGGAAAAGTCTTTAAGTTGTTGTAGTTTTTTGGTGATTTTATTGAATTTAGTGGTAATATATCCATATCCAACGTGTAAGCGATTGCTTAAGAGAAATATCAATTGCAACAGTGGTGTTTTTTGAAAAGCCTTAATATTTCCTTAAGCTAAAAAGCTTAAAATGAGAATAAAAAAGTCTGGGAATGATAATTTTATAAGTTGTAGAAAAAAACTGAGTTTCAAATTTTTTTGAGAATTGAGTGTATTTTAGAATAATAGGTCGTGGAAAGAGAGTGAGATTATGCCAAAGGCCGTGACGACGTACGTGACAGGCATTAAGGGAGGAAAATATTTCAAGCCCGAGGTATTCCCGAAAACGATTGCTGCAGTCTTGGTCAGTATTACGCGAGAGACTGAATATGATGCACATCAAATACAAGCAATTGTTAATATGCTGTTACGCAATGAAGCTGCACGGGTTTTATTTATTATGGGCGGAGCATTGCAATTTCCCAGCGAGCCTTATAGACGGCGACAATTACCAAATGCTTCTTGGGATCATTTTTCAGCGGAACAGATGCAAGCAGCAGTTGATAGGATAAAACACCATATCGCAGGGGTATGGGCGTGGCTCGAGGATGTAAAGGCAGGGGTAGTGTTTGATGAGGATCATCTTCCTGATAGAGCAGCTCACTATGCGTTATTATCGGATGAAGATGAATTGATGATGTCATTGCGCGGTAAAGAAACGGCATTCCAAACCAGGGTGAATGATGCGCTAAAGGCTGACTATGCACCTGTTTTATCAGGATCGACAGAGTCAGAAAAAATTGTTCGTTGTTCGCCGTGGGAGGAATATCAAGGTAATCCACGTGGCGATAAAACGGCACGTCGCAGATTTCTTCGTTTTTTGAATAAACTGTTGTTGGTTAAAAATACGTATGAGATGAATAGTGATTATAAGAAGGGTATTGATGATGTTGTAAAACAATTCGCAGATACTGAATATAAAAGGCTTTTAGGGCTTGAATGTAGGCTCATTGAAAAGCAATTAAGTGTTGATGAGTTGAATGAGTCATTGCGCGCTAAATTAGCGGCGCTGAAGGAACGAGCAGAACAGTCAATATCGCGGATATCTGTTGAAGGGTTACGGTTGGAGGCTTTTGAAGCGACATATCAATTACCTTTTGCCTATCAGGATATAGCTTTATTGAGCCAGTTTTATGTGCTAACAGAAATGGCTTATCAGCTTGTTATGGTTGACCGTAGTTTAGTGCTGAGGGGGAGAGACCTTCCTCATATCAGTTCTTTGCTTTATCCAGGTAGAATGCCAGCGTCATGGTCGCAAAATTATGGAACACTTATTTCGCCTACGGAACGAGCTATTTACGCAAAAACGGGTAAAGAAGTTTCTTTGGTGCAGTGGATGGGGGTTGGTTTTAAAAATGCTTTGCCTGACGCATCATTGATCGTGGCGGGATTCTATGGGCGTAGTGGTGATTTGAGTGGGAGCAGTGATGCTAAAATTTTACAACAATTACAAACGTTAAGACGAAGACAGTTACCGATCGTGGAGGATAGAGTTATGCCGAAAGAAAAACAAGGTAAACAAGCAGCGGGTGCTGTTGGTTCGCCATCTGGTGCTGATTTTTTCCCGCCGGTGGTGCCGCTTGATATGGATCCGGGCACTTATGCCCAAGCGCTTTTGCATGCGGGTGCGGTGATGCAGTGGAAACTCATGAATGGTAATGGCGACGGGGCGGCTGCTATGGCTGAGAAGAAGAGAGTTTCAGATGATGCAGATGGCGAGGTTGCAGAGGTTGCTGCTACTGGTGCACGACGTGGGAGAAGAAGTGGTAGTCAAGGGAGCAGTGGTAGTCAAAGGAGCAGTGGTTCTCCGGAGCCTGGTCGTAGGTCGCCATTAACGGAGTTAGGGTTGCATCATCCGTCGCGATCCGCAGCAATAGCAGGAAGGGTAGCAGACGTTTCTCCGCCGCTTCCGGCTTCTTTATCTGAGGCAAGTCGTGGTGTCGCGGCAGAAGCAGCGTTACCGAGAGCCCATTCTGTGCATCTCGGGTTGGGGGGTAGTGGCAGCGGTGGTTCTTGATATCACGGGTGTGAAATTAAAATAACTGGTTCATGTTCAGTTTATATTGGGCGGCTTAGGTTGTTATGATGAATGATGAAAAACAACTTGATAGTGAATTATTGAAATATATCATCGATTATTTACCCGGAAATATGTATTGGAAAAACAACAAAAGTCAATTCTTGGGTTGTAATAAAAATCAGGCTGATCTCTTTAAACTAAAGTCACCCGAATGTGTGATTGGTACGACGGACTACGATTATTATCCTCGAGAATATGCGGTACAGGTTGTCGAAAATGATAAACAAGTCATGCGGTCTAAAACAAAGCAGGTTCTCGAAGAGACGGTGATTCATTCAGATAATAAAGAAAAAATTTATCTTTCTCAAAAGCTTCCACTTCAAGATGTTCAAGGGAATATATATGGCCTTTTGGGTCTCTCGTTAGATATTACCGATCGCAAAGAAGCGGAAGCAGCACTTCGGATAGCTAAACAACGCGCTGAACAAGCCAGTCAAGCCAAATCACAATTTATTATGAATATGAGTCATGATGCGAGGACTCCGCTGAGCGGCATTATTGGCATGGCTGAAATATTATCCGATCATGTACAAGACGAAGAGGGGAAAAAGTTAGTACAATATATTTTGAAATCAGGCAAGCGATTTTCGGTGTTGTTGGATGAGATTTTAGAGTTTTCACGGCTGGACAATAATCAAGAAGAACAAAGTGCTTCTGTCGTTAATGTGCAACAACTCGTGGCAGATATCGTTGATTTGGTGTCTGCCAGCATTTATGCGAAGCACTTAAAATTCGAACTTGATATAAACGTTAATTTACCTGACAAAATCGTGATATGTCGTCGCCACTTGTATCGTATTATTTTAAATTTATTGAATAATGCGATACGTTTTACAGAATCGGGTAAAATTATATTGGCCGTTTCGTTGGCGCCGCAACCAATCAATTGTCTTAAAGTTGTCGTGCAAGATTCAGGCATGGGTATTCCGAAAAATAAATTCGATGTCATTTTCGAACCCTTTAGTCGATTGCATCCAGCATACGAGGGAAAACATCAAGGTGTTGGTTTAGGCTTGTACATGGTGAAAAAATTTGTTGAAAATTGTCGCGGGAAAATTTTTGTTGAAAGTGAAGAGGGGAAGGGATCAATATTTACTTGTTTAATACCCTTTTCATTGGATTATGATTCGGTTGAATTAACGAATGCTAAAAATCCAAGGGCAACGTTAGATTTAAAACCCATGTTAGTGTTGCATCGCAATAAAAATTTAAAAATTTTGGTCGTTGATGATGATGAAATATGTCGGTTGGTGACTGAGAAGATGTTAAAGAAATTACATCATGATGTCGAGACGGCCGCATCGGGTGGTGAGGTTTTAAGAAAGTTGCATGCGATGACATATGATTTTATTTTAATGGATATTGGCTTGCCTGATATCGATGGTTGCGAAGTGACAAGGCGCGTGCGCGCATTAGAAAACAATGGCCAACATGCGATCATTGTCGGCTTAACCGCCCATGTCTTTCCGGAATATAAACAAAAATGTGTAGATGCAGGAATGGATACTGTTTTGTTCAAACCTTTTTCTATGAATGATTTTTCGCATTTATTAACGGCGTATAATATGTCTCGCAAAGAATAGTTCAAATAGTAAGCGCAAAGAATGCTCGATCGGTCAATTTTTTTCACCATTACATCTTAAAATGAACGTGTTATACTTTCCCGAATTCTTTTTTCGTTCAACCATTTTAACATCATCAAGTGAGAGGGATCATGGAAAACTTACGAATCGGTGTGGTCGGTAATATCGGTGTGGGCAAATCAACTTTAATTAGTAAATTAAAACAATCACCGCTGAGTGATATTTTGTTAAGTTGTCTGCCTTCACGAGAGGGGGATGAAAGAGTTTATACGTTTGCTGAAGAATTTGATCCAGAAGTGTTAGATGCGTTTTATAAAGATCCCGTTGCAATGGCATTTACGGCACAGATTGAATTTTTAAATGGCCGTTTAGTGCGTCAGGCGCACATTGAGCAGTCGCGCGGCATTGTGTTAGAAGATCGTACGATTTTTGAAGATTATCATATTTTTGGGAAAGCCCAAAAAATCCTAGGCCACATGAGTCACACAGAATTTTTAGCCTATCAGCGCTGTTATAATTTAATGACAAAAAAAATCGACGAACCGGATCTGGTTATTTATTTGAGAGCCAGCGTCGATGTATTGCTTGACCGCATTAAAAAGCGTGGGCGAGAGAGCGAACAAGGTATTCCGCGTGATTATTTAGAATTGTTAAATAATTTGTATGAAAACTTTGCGTTAAGGCATGTCAAATGTCCCGTGTTAGTGATTGAATCCAACGCTGACGATCGTATTTTAGAAAATTTAGAGATGACTGCTCGTCGAATTGCAAACAAAGTTAAAGAATTGAATTTGCGCATTACAACGCCGGGCATTAAAGAATGGGTCACATTACCCGAAACTGCTGCGGCGTTGCGTGTCGTAGATGCCGAGCGAAGATTAGAAGATTATCTCAAGCGTCATCCTAAATTAATTACCGTTGCGGGTAACGTGGGTTTAGGCAAGTCAACGGTAACCGCATTAATGCATCGTAGTTTAAGAATTGAAGCGCTGTATGAAGATCCAGAAGAAAATCCACTGCTCGAAAAATTTTTGCATGATAAAAAAACCTACTGCTATGATTTGCAACGACATTTTTTAAATATTCGCGCGCAAATGCGTCGCAAGGGAAAAGATGGCAAGGCGAGTTATGTAAAGGATCGTACGCTTGCTGAAGATATTTTGGTGTTCTGTCAGTTGTTTCATCAAAATGGCATTTTGAGCGCCAATGCATTAGATTTGTTGTCAACCGAGTTTCATGCAATGAATACAAAGTTGCCTCAGGCTGATTTGATGATTGTGTTGCAAGGCAATCCAGATTTGGCGTGGATGCGCATTCAACAGCGTGCGCGTGAAATGGAAATGAATGGAGGATGGAGCTATCAAGAAATTTGCGCATTAACGCAATTGTATCGAACGTTTGCCGAAGATGTGCATCAGTGTGGATACCATACAAATCCGATTTTAAAAATTAATGCCGATAAAATTGATTTCACCAATCGTATTCATATGGGTTATTTATTTGAAAAAATATATGAAGCACTCGCATTACAAGAAAATGGACTAGCTGAAGTCGAGCCGATTGAAATTGCAGCGGCAGGGTAATTTTTAAGTGCTATTATTGAACGGCGCCTTTTAGTTTCCTGTCATTCCGAACAGCGCCATGCGGGCTACGCTTGCTTGGCGCACATAATTTGTTGGGCCTTACGGCCCAACCTACATACTATAGAGAATCTCGTTCCAGGGGGCAGGACATACACCGTGGTCCGCCGCGTCCACGACCCAGTTCTGAGCCAGCAATTTCAATAACATTGACGCCTGCATCACGCAGCTTTTGATTGGTTGCAGTATTGCGCTCATAGCCAATAACAACGCCGGGCGATAATGCCAATAAGTTGCTCGCATCTGTCCATCGTTCGCGTTGTTCGGTTAATGCATCGGATGTAATGAGTTGAAGATTGGATTCGCCGAGTTCTTGTGCAATAATGTTTAAGAAATGGTTTTGAGGGTCGATGATTAAATTGTTATTGTTGTCTGGCATAATTGTCCAGGCACGAATTCCTTCAACGGGAACGGCGATACAAAACGTATGATGATCGACCATGGTCATAACGGTATCCAAATGCATCGATGCGTGTGGTTTCGGAATTTCAATTGCAATGATTTTCTTTTTATTACCGGTTTTAAATAATGATTTTGCAAGTAGCTCAATCGCTTGTGGTGTGGTGCGCTCGCCAAATCCAATCGCCAAACAATCCTTTGTAATGACCAGTACATCTCCACCTTCAATCACGGGTAATGGAGTTTCGGTGTTGCTGCCGTCATAGATAACATCAAATTTAGATTGCGTAAACATTGGATGAAACTTATAAATTGCGGCAACATTTAATGTTTCGCCGCGTCGTACAGGCCAGTGCATGTGATTAATAGAGACATCTTGTCCAATCCAACAAGAGGTGTCGCGTGTAAATAATTGGTTGGGCAGCGGGGGAAGGACGAAGTTATTTTCATTGAGTGGTTGGCTTGTTAAGTTTTTTGAGGTTAGCTTTGTTTCTTTCCATGTTAATCCACTTAATAAAAAATTGGCAAGTGTTTTTGAATTAAGTGCGTTAAGATAGTCCATTAAGACATCGGCAAAGTTTTTTTTAACATCAACACAGGCAATGATTTTTTCAGTGAGCCATTGTCGTGCGGTTGGGTTGGTTAACGTTTCTTGTAATAATTGATCCAGCAAATAAACCTCTACGCCATTTTTTTTTAGTTTGTTTTGAAAATCAATATGTTCTTGGCAAGCTTTTTCTACCCATAATACATCATCAAATAAGAATTGTTGGCAATTTTCTGGCGTTAATCGTTCGAGGGATGCGCCAGGATAATGTAACATTACTTTGCGTAATCTGCCGATTTCTGAATTGATCATCATAGTATTTTCCAGGCAATAATTATATTTTTGTGTGTCTCAAATGGTGCATGTGGTGAGTGTAAAGCTTATATTTTTTTCAGATTGAACAGGTTTATCTTTGGTAGCATGTTTCATTAAGCGTAAGCTCACGCCGTGTTTGCCTGCGCTGATTTCAGGATAAATTTTCGTATTTTTAGGTAAGGTGACGCGAATGAGCTGGCAAGCCGCGTGGGGATCTAATGTCTCATGATAAAAGCCGCGCGTAGCAGAAACGGGGCGAGGTTCTGAACTGTGGCGTACAATCTTGAGCAATAATTCGGTCGCTTCTCTAATTTCTGTAAAGGCGAGTAGCCAATGATCGATTTGTTTTTCTCGAATTTCCCACGGCTGTTCTAGCCAATAAAAATATAGAGGCGCATCGAATATGCTGGAGCCGCCCAGTTTTAAAAAGTTTTGTTGTATAATAGCAATGAGCTCGTTGTTTCGTAGTGACTGAGCAATTTTTCCGGGAACATTAATAAAATATTTTGTGAGTAATTTTAATTGGTCTAATGTTTCTGTTAATGCGTCTTGATTCGCGTTTGAGTCGCCTTCGAGCTTTTCAAAAACAGTAATCAGTCGATAAAATTCTTTGCCAAACTTGCTTTTTAAATCAGGGCGATCCAATACATTTAAGATATCGATTAATAATGCTATCAGGGTTTGTGTTTGTTTTTCAGGGTCGCAAGTTAATATAATATCTAGTCGACTAAATAAATTTTCCAATCTGAGACTCAGTCGAATCAATTCGGTTAGCGGCAGCTCATATGTGATTTTTTGCTGTTCCATAATGTATAATAGCATTAACGATGGTGCGATGGAACTCGTTGTAAGTATGCTTTATGCAGTGTTTCAACTTGGTGCTTTAAAGTGGCGAAGTCCGCATCATTGAGAATAATATCATCAGCTTTTTTGGTTCGATCCTGTGAGGTTATTTGAGCTTGAAAAATCTGCTCAATTTCGGCAGAGGAGAGATCATTTTGTCGTTGTAAGAGGCGTGACTTTCTGTTTTTTTCGTCGCTCTCTACGAGTAGAATGCGATCGATGGGGAAGGGTGGGGGTGCGTTGAAGAACAGTGGAATAACAAGCACCACATAGGGTGATTTGGCTGATTGTAAGCGTTGATCCATTGTCTGATAGATGATGGGGTGCAACAACCGTTCAAGCCAGTTTTTATCTTCTTTGTTTTTAAAGATAATGCGGCGAAGTTTTGTGCGATTTAATGCCCCGTCTGGATTGATTATTTTTTCGCCAAATTTTTGTTGAATGATTTTTAAGACAGGTCGTTGCGGGCTACAGATTTCATGCGCAATCTCATCAGCATCAATGGTTGCGATATCGTATTCCTGAAAAATTTTTGCAATCGTTGATTTTCCACTGCCGATGCCGCCCGTCAATACAATGGTTAAGGGATAGGTCATATGGATACGTCAAGCATGATGGGTAAACCCATCACATGCAAATAATATTGTGAAATATCAAAGCCCCAAATGATCGCGATAAATCCTGCGATAGAAATAAAGGGTCCAAATGGAATGGGTGTGTGATGTGATTTACGTGAAATCAATAAAAAACCGCCGCCAATAATAAGGGCGAGAAAACTACTGGTTAATATGACAAAGGGTAAAATTTGCCAGCCGACCCAGGTGCCGATAGCCGCTAATAATTTAAAATCACCTTGCCCAATCCCTTCTTTATGCCGCACGAGTTGAAACAGCTTTCCAATAATCCAAAAAAAACCATAGCCAAAGATTGCGCCTAAAATAGCGTCGTGGCTATTGGTAAATAAATTAAAGCAACTGGCTAAAAGTCCCAACCAAATAAGCGAAAGGCTCAGTATATCGGGTAAAATTTGATGATCAATATCAATAAAAGTTATGGCGACCAACATCCAAGTGAAAATGAGGACAAACAATAGAGACAATGAAAACCCGAATTCGATCGCAGCAATAATTGCTAGTAGGCAGCTTAATAATTCAACGATAAGATAGCGCAAGGGGATTTTGTTTTGGCAGTGCGCGCATTTTCCGCCTAATACAAGGTAGCTAATAACGGGGATGTTTTGCCATATAGTCAGCGGTTGATTGCAAAAAGGACAATGAGAAGAGGGATGAGCAAGATTATATTTTGTTATCCCATTACTAAATTCCGGTTCCTTGCCAAAAAATTCCATGCATTCTTTTTGCCAATCGCGTTCTAATATAATGGGTAAACGATAAATGACGACGTTCAAAAAACTTCCAATGGCGAGACTGCAAAGAATAACGAGGGTTAAAAAAATCCAAGTATTTGCGGCAATAAAGTCAATCATTTACATCATCCTACCGAGTTTAAAAATAGGTAAATACATGGCTGCTACTAATACCCCTACAATCACACTGATGATGGTCATGAGCATTGGCTCTAGTGATCGTTCAAGGTATCCCATGGTACGATCTATGTCAGATTCGTAAACAGAAGCAACCTTTTGTAACATCTCATCAAGTTTACCGGCTTCTTCGCCAATAGCAACCATTTGGACGCAGAATGCTGAGAATAAAGGGTGAATCTGCATGGCGCGATGTAGCATTTGCCCCTGGCTCACGTGGTTTTGCATTTGATTTAAGGCTGCGGAAAAAGTTAAATTATGGCGAATGTTTGAAGTGAGTTTTATGGCATCGAGCAGTGGAATGCCGGCGGTCAGCATGAGTGCTAGTGTATGCGCGATTCGTGCTACGGTTGTTTTTTTGATGAGATCGCCGATAAATGGGGCTCGTAAGATATAATAATCCAGTCGTCGTTTGACGGACGGATGTTTGTGCTGGGCAAAAAATAACCCGCCTATTGATCCGCATAAAAAGATAAAAAAGATCCAGCCAAAATTTTTAATGAATGTAGAGGCGTCGATGACCATGCGCGTGAGAAAAGGGAGCGTGGTATTATAACTTTCAAAGAGGGTTGCAAATTGAGGAATGATAAAAGTGAGCATAATCAACAAAACGATGAGAGTGACGAATATAATAATCGCCGGATAGAGTAACGCTTTTTTTATTTTATTTTTGAGCGTCTGCGTTTTAAGATCATGCTGAATAATGTTGTTTAGCATGATATCTAGCGTGCCCGATTGTTCGGCGATATGTATCAGTTGACATATGAGTGTGACAAAATGTTGAGGATGTTGTTTTAACGTATAAGAGAATGAATTTCCTTCGCGCAATGAAGTTGAGATAGATTGCAGCAATGCGTTGAGTTTTAATTTTTTACAGCCCTGTTGAATGAATTGAATGGCTTGTGTTAAGGGAATGTTGGCTGAAATCAATGTAGCGAGTTGATTTAAAAATAACGATATGTCTTTTGAAGAGACGTTTCGATAGTTGTTTTTATATTGTGTAATAAAATTTTTTGCGCAAAGCGTGGTTATTTGTATGGATTGGTTTTTTAATATTTCGCGAGCAAGCTGATGATTGGGGGCTTGGATTTTTCCGTGCACGGTTTGGTTATGTTGATCTGTTCCTTCCCAGATGAATGTTTTCATGAATCGCTTCGCATTCTAGATCATACGTCAATAACACGTCTTATTTCTTCAATACTTGTTGTACCCTGAGAAATGAGTTCTAACGCCCGCTGTTGTAATGTTTGATGGTTGGTTTCGGCCTGAGAATGCTTAAATGATAAGGTTTCATGTACGGCGATTCTCGATGAATAACCTTTGCAACATTTTTCGCATTGTCCTGCTTGATATAAAGTTGAACTATCGGGCAAATTAAATTGTTGTTTGATTTGTTTTGTTTGCGGATGTGTTTTTTTGCAATGATCACATAATTTTCTAATTAAACGTTGTGCGGTGACTAAAAGTAATGAACTCTTGACATCATAATCTTTTATGCCCATCTGTTTGAGTCGTGTTAATGCTTCTGTTGCACTATTGGTATGTAATGTGGTTAACACCAAATGTCCCGTTTGTGCGGCGTTGATGGCAATTGCCGCAGTTTCGGCGTCGCGAATTTCGCCAATCATGATGATGTCAGGATCTTGCCGCAGAAATGCGCGCAAGGTGCGGGCGAAATCCAAACCAATTTTTGGATTGATATTGACTTGATTGATGCCTGGCAAATTTATTTCAACGGGATCTTCGATCGTGACGATATTTTTTTCGGTTGAATTTAAATGCTGCAATATAGCATAAAGCGTGACGGTTTTGCCACTGCCGGTTGGGCCGGTGACGATGATGAGACCCTGCGGTTTATTAATGGCACGCATAAAGGAGTCATATTGTGAAACAGTAAATCCTAATGTTTGAATATCGCGGAGTAATTGTTGATGATCGAGCAAGCGCAAGACGATTTTTTCACCATGAATAGTTGGGCAGGTGCTAACGCGCACGTCGACATAATGATCCTGTTCATATAGTTTAAAATGTCCATCTTGAGGTAATCGTTTTTCGGTAATATCGAGTTGACATATAATTTTTATACGTGCTGCAATGCGCGTGGCATTATCTTTTTGTACATTCGTTATTATTTTTAGTAATCCGTTTTGTCGAAAACGAATGCGGCACCGATTTTCATCCACTTCAAAATGAATATCGGAAATTTGTTGCTTGATTGCATCCTGTAATAAAGTATTAATGTAGTGGATGAGTGGTTCATCATCATTTTGTGCTAAATCAATTGTTTGAGAATTAATGGGGGTATGGTTGTTGAGCGTTGTCTCATGATGTTCCATTGTGATTTGATGAATCATTGTTTGCAAATGATCGTGTCGCGCAATGACAAAGTTTATTTGCTGCTGTATTTGAAATTGAATGGCTTTTAAATGTTCTGTATTGGTCGGGTCTAAAATGGCGATGGTGACGATATTTTGTATTTGTGAAACAGGCAATATCCATTGCTTATATATTTGCGTAATAGGGATGAGTTGATGCGGAATGTTATGAGGATCATATTGCAAGAGGTCAATAACGGGCAGCTGAAAAAAATCGGCTGATGCATTTGCGAGCAGATCGGGAGGGATTAATTGATGTTGTACCAGATAACGAATGCACGAGGAGGATTTTTTAATTTTTTCGAGATGTTGATCGAGTGTTTTTTTGTCGATTAATTTTTTGGTGATGAGATAGTTTAAAAACATATTAATCTTTGCACATGCCAGCGTCCACACAAGTTCCGCTTGTTTTCCAATGACTGCCCGTTTCATCGGGGGTTAAAATAAACGTATAACTGCCGGCGGCTTTAGTTCCCGTGGCAGTAATGATGCCGCTTTCAACCGTTAAGCTGGCTAGATTTTTTGTTGCATCAGGGGTGTTTGGTATACCATTTTTGCCGGTCGACAAATCTTTTATGTCATCACCTTCTTGTAGCGCAATGGCAATAGCGGTTTTGTAAGGCGCAGCGGTTAGAATGACTTCGGCAAACCGTGCGCGTTTTGTATAATCTTGGTAAGACGGAATGGCGATCGCCGTCAAAATGCCGATGATGGTAATGACGATCAGTAATTCAATTAGTGTAAATCCAGTGTTGCTGTTCATCACGAGTTCTCCAATATAAATATTTTGTCACATTGTTGATGAACGGCTGTGCAGCGTCAATCGGGAGTTTTACTGAAAATAACTCAATACGGCCCGGTCAATAATTCATCACTTGTTTTGCTTCTGAATAGAATTTCTTAGATAATTTTGATATACTGATCATGCATTAAAAAGATTAGAAGAGGAATCGGCGATGTCCCCCATGTTTACAAAGTTTTTTACCGGCACGCTACACCAATCATTACAAGTTGATTTACACCACCTCGTTAAACAATATATGTCTGATTATAAAGAATATTGCCGCGCACGCCCCTCCCGTTATAACTTACAAAATGATTTTTTACAAATACGTGACAAAGCTGAGGAACAAATTTTAAAATGGATAAAATTAACGTTAATCGGCGGAGAATTTGTGGATCCGTCAAACTATTCAGGATTTAAATCAGCCAAATATCCCTTTGGCAAAAAACTATTCCTCAACGAAAAAGGCGTTGCCTTTCTAGAAGCGCAATTAGACATCGTAGAAGCCGAAACGCATTTAGCTATTTATGCGGCCGAAGAAGCCCGCATCATGGCACATGCCGAATATAAAAAAATAACTAAAACGCTGGAACGGTTTGTCGTCGAAAAAACAACATTGAAAAAACGCAATGACGATATTTGTAAAAAAACAAAGTCAACTATAACCCACGCAGAAATGCAAGAATCTTGGGGCAATACAGAGAAAATACGCGAACTTGAACGTCAAATTACTGTCGCAAAAAATAACTGGGAAAAATTTGATGAGAAAATGAGCTTTACAGCATTACAAATACAGATCGGCGAGGCGCATCAACATGCACACAAAGGCTATGATAAACTAGCGCGCGTTTATTATAAAAGCGAAGAGAATAAAGAAAGTCTCGACGCGCAACGATACAAAGAATTTAATGTGTCACCAGAAGTACGTCAACACCTCGTACAGCTACATCTCTCTGTATTATTAATGCGCATACAAAACTTAAAATACGGTCTCGAAAAAGTCACTGCTGGCACAGAACAAGCAAAATACTATAAACAATTGGCCATTTGTCATGATGCCATTGCCCAAAAAATGCTGGAACAGCATGCCGCTGCAGCAGAAGATCAACCAGAATCTGCAACAGCAATGTGGATTTTAAAACATAAAGAAGCGGCGCAGACAGCCAGAACAACCATGTGTGAAATCGTCGAAAAGCAACCCAATGCGGCTTATTTATGGTTCAAGCATTTGTGGCATCATCGATTCAACAGACCGACGTATCAATTACAAAAGAGTGTTCGCAATAATTTTAATCGTGAACGCTTCATGAAAACACTGCGTGCCATCTATGACGAAGGATCTGATCTACATGATTTCAAAGAACGGTTGTATAGTGAGATTTTCAATCATCTCACAACGGAAGAGTTACAAGACTTACAGATGAAAGTAGGACGTAAAGCGGTCGGGCGCTTATATGTAGCATTGCGATTAGTTGGACAAAAACCCGATATTGATCCCGCAAAAAAAGAAGCGGTCACAACGATGTCAAAACTTATCGAGACCCTTCGTCAGACGCTAGCGGATGAAATGGAACAACGTATTCGCGACCATGAGCTCGAGATAACAATTTCACCTTATGTTAACCCCCGCCCCAGTCGTATATCCTTATTTTTCAGTGAACACGCAATCAACAAGGCATGTACAGCTCGATGTGGCGCTCGCACCGGCGCCCCAGTACCGTCCCAAGAAAGTAGTACGTAGGTTGGGCCGTGAGGCCCAACCTACCGTGCTACCTCTGAGCTGAGGATTAAGATATATTGAAATCAATCTCCCGATTCTCCATATTGACACGCACCACTTGCGCGCGCACGGAGTCACCGAGACAATATTTTTTACCGGAAGCACGACCCACTAAACGATGACGCGCCGGATCAAACTGATAGAAATCTTTGCCAGGCAACACGCTAATATGTACTAGCCCTTCCACTAATAAATCTTTTAATTGCACAAATAAACCAAATCCCGTCACGCCGGTAATCACGCCATCAAATGTCTTGCCTAAATGACTCGAAATATATTCGCACTGCAACCAACGCATCACATCACGTGTTGCCTCGTCTGCCCGCCTTTCCGTCATCGAAAAATGTTCGCCTAACGTTTGTAATTCTTTTTGGTCTTGCGGTTTTTGTTTTTTCTTATCTAAAATTTCAGCAATTGCACGATGCACTAACAAATCCGGATAACGGCGAATGGGTGACGTAAAATGTGTATATTCATCAAATGCTAAACCAAAATGCGGCTCACAACTTGCCGAATAAAACGCTTTTGACATTGAACGCAACAACAATGAGTGAATCAATGTCGCATCATGTCGCTTGCTGGTTTCTTCAATCAATTTAGCATAATCCAAGGGTGTGGGCAAATCACCTCCGCCTAAACGCAAACCCAATGAATCTAAAAATTCTCGCAAATCTATCAACTTATCATGCGTCGGACCATCGTGCACACGGAATAACGCCGCGCATTTATGTTTTACCAAAAAACGTGCCGCAGAAATATTCGCACATAACATGCATTCTTCAATCAAACGATGCGCATCATTACGCACAACCGCAACCAAACGTTTAATCTTTTTGTTTTTATCAAATTCTACTTTAATCTCTTGCGATTCAAACTCTAATCCGCCGCGCTCTTTTCGTCGTTTATATAATACTTTATAAAGTTGCTGTAAATTTTTTAAATTCGGCATGATATCTTTGCTTTTCAATAATTCGGCAACTTCGGTATATGTTAATCGCGCATGTGAATTAATCACCGCCCGATAAAAATCATATTTTTTAATATCGCCTTTTTTGTCGATGATCATGTCGCATACCATGCTTAATCGATCGACATTTGGCTTTAACGAACATAAATTATTAGACAACTCGGGCGGCAACATCGGAATCACATGGCCTGGAAAATAAACACTATTACCCCTGCCAATCGCTTCGATATCTAAGGCAGACCCCGGCTTCACATAATGACTGACATCGGCAATCGCCACCACCAAACGCCATTCACTTTTATTGCATGGCTCACAATACACCGCATCATCAAAATCTTGTGCATCTTCACCATCGATCGTCACTAAATGCAATTCGCGCAAATCTTGACGATGCGGATAAGGTGCTTTGGGTTTCGAAAACTTTTTGGTATCCGCTAAAATTTGTTCGGACCATTTATAAGGTAATTCATGCGAGCGAATGGCGACGTCGGTTTCTAATCCCGGGGCCATATAATCACCCAGCACTTCAGTCACCTGACCAATCGCTTGCGTATGCATGGTCGGTGGCGCCGTAATTTTAACGATAACCATTTGACCTGGCTCTACCGATAATTTTGTTTTTTGAGGAATAATAATATCTTGGTTAATCCGTTGATTTTCTGGCGCAACAAATCCGATGCCGCCTTCGATAAAAAAACGTCCCACAATTTGTTGACGTTTATGTTCAATCACATTAACAATCAGACCTTCGCGTCGATTATTTCGATCGACATCAACGACTTGTACGGCAACAATGTCGCCATCCAATACCGCTCGCATCTGCCGGGCAGAAATAAAAATAGATTCGGTACCATCTTCAGGTTCCACAAAGCCAAAGCCATCTTTATGACCCACCACTCGCCCTTGAATCGCCTGTTCTTTGTGAAGCGTTTTATATTCGCCTGATCGCGCCTTCATTAATTGTCCATCACGCACCATCGCGCGCAATCGACGTCGCAACGCTTCTTCTTCAAACTCACCCGAAATATCAAATTCCCGTGCAATTTGCTCACGCAACAATGGCGTCTTACTTTTATTTAAAAAGTCTGCAATATATTCTCGAGAGGGAATGGGATGGTGATACTTTTCAGATTCGCGTTGTGCAAATGGATCTCGCCAACGTCTATTTTTTGTCATAACCATTCTATCGCGACTTTGTGATCATCAATCCTGATAATCTAAATCACGTCCTTTTACTTTCCTTGCGCTCACCGTTTGCATTATCTTAAGTCAAACGAGGATTGCTCCTAACATTACTCTTCAATCAAGTACTCTTGCATGTAGAGCTTTTCCATAAACTCAAAAGAAGAATAATCTTTCAACATCGGATCACGCAATTTACTGCGTAAATCCTCGAATCGATTTTTATATTCTTGTTTTAAGGAATCGGTCATCTTGTTTTGTACACATAAGCCGACATAATCCTTCATGATAGATCTCATCTCATCAAGAAGGTTATCGTCTTTGTTCTCCACTAGACCCGAGAATGCATCCTGGCTTGTCTCAAGCATATTTAAGTCATATGCCGCTGATACTTCCTTCATAGCTAACTCCTATCCCTTTTTATAATACTTAATATAACCCGACTGTAAACATACACCATGAATCTTAAGGAAATCTTAAGAGTTCAATAAAATTCAGATATATATTCATTTTTTTTCTTTGCCTTATCGGGTATAATCAAAAAGTTGTATTTTATCAACAACTTAACCATAAAGGTCCCTGTTATGTATAAATTGTTATTGTTTAGCCTCGCCGCCTTTTCCTTATCCGCCTGTAGCAGTTTGCATCCTGCAAACTCCATACCACACCCCCAAATGCAGTGTCAGTCGCTAAAGCATCAACAATCGATGCAAAACTCCAACCCCAACAACCAGGAACACTGGCAACTCCAAACGAAACGTCAGCAGTTGGATCAAGCATACCACAAAATTGGCTGTGACAAAATTGTTAAAAAAGATGCGCAATAAAATATTAACTTGAAACATGACCAAAACAAAAGCAATTTTACTTTATACCCTGGTTTCGCTCTTTTTAATATTCGAAATGGCTGTGCAAGTATCGCCCAGCATTATGACCACCGCGCTCATGCAAGACCTCAACATCAGCACCTTTGGCTTAGGCGTCATGTCAGGTATTTATTTTTATACGTATACAATTTTTCAAACACCGTCTGGCATGCTGCTCGATCGGTACAGCCCACGCAAAATCATCACGTTGGCTATATTAACTTGCGCCATCGGCTCCGCCTTGTTTGGCGTCGCAACAAATATTTATATCGGATCGATTGCGCGATTACTCTTGGGCGCCGGCTCCGCCTTCGCCTTCGCCTTTGTCTCTGTATTGATTACTGCAGCGGATTTATTTGAAAACAAACATTTTGCGTTGTTTGCCGGCATCAGTCAAGCGCTCGCCGCATTAGGCGCCATGTCCGGACAAATTCCGTTAAGTCACTTAGTCAACTTATTGGGTTGGCGACATACCATGCTGCTATTAGCAATCATTGGTTTTGCGCTTGCATTACTCATTTGGATTTTCTTGGATTACAAAAAACATTATCTCATGCATGAAGATACCGCCCCGCACAGCGCCTGGAAAAGTTTGCACGGTATTCTCAGCAACAAACAAACTTGGGCCATTGCTATTTATGCTTGTCTTTCATGGGCGCCACTGTCGGGGTTTGCGTCCTTATGGGCCGTGCCTTATTTTATAAGTGTTTATCAGCTCACGCCCCCAGCTGCCGCAACACTGGTTGCCTTTATGTGGCTCGGTGTCGCCGCGGGAAGCCCCATACTCGGTTGGTGGTCAACATACTTAGGACAAAGACGATTACCTTTATGGTTATCTGAATGTATTGGATTCTTCGCATTTTTTATTATTCTATTTTATATTCCGCCCATTTGGATAACCGGCGTTTTAATGTTTTTAGCCGGCGGCGCGACGGCAGGACAAGTATTAACATTTAGCGTCGTACGAGAACTCAATCATCCAAAACAACGCGCAACAGCGTTAGCCGTAAACAACATGGCGGTCGTCATTTCCGGCGCAATTTTTCAACCGCTGATTGGAAAGTTGTTGCAAATACATCATACGCATTTCGCCGGCTCAACGTTATTAACTTACAAACATAGTCTCATGGTAATTTTAGCAAGTTATTTCATCGCCACGCTAATTGCGTTCTTTTTTATTCGAGAGACGGGGTGTGAAGAAGTGGAGCTCGCGTAGGCTGGCAAGGCTTTAGTTCATGATTATGTATTTATTAGTTAAGGTCAATGTTCCTGTTAAGGCCATAATTTTAATAAATTCTGTTACATAAAAAGGTGCTACGCCTAGCAGATACGCTTTTTGCCACCCAACGAAATGGGCGAGTACAATCATACCGACTATAAAAATTATAAATGTACTTATACAAATATTTAAAAATATCATGATAGGATGGCGAAAAATATTTTGTTGTGCTAAATAGCCAGCGATGATTGATGCCGGTAGAAATCCAAGTAAGTAACCACCACGCGGGCCAAGTAATATTGGTAATCCAGAAGAATAATGCGCAAATACTGGTATGCCTAGCAGCCCTTCAGCAAGATAGATGATAATGATACTTGAACCAATTGACGGACCAAATAATATGCTTAATAATAAAACAGCGGTTGTTTGCAATGTTATAGGTATGGGCAATAGTGGTATGGTCATTTGTGCGCTCAATGCGATTAAAATGCTGCCGATAAAGATAAGACAGATACGATGTAATGGATATATGTTGGATGAAATTGTAACAGGAAACATTTTATGCATAATTGATTCCAGTGCGAAATTTTAATGATAGGGCGTTCAAATCATCATGTCAATGTTTGCTTGATTTTTGATTACGACAGTCTTACAGTTTACTCGGTTGGCTCGTTAGGCATTCTGGCTATTCTCAGTAGCTTTCTTCTATTGGGTTCTTAAAACCGAAAGGAGCATGAAAAAATGTTTAAAAATTTAGTATATAAAAATCGAACAATAAGGAGGTTTGATGGCAGCTATATTGTAAGCAAGGAAATTCTTGAAGAACTTGTTGACCTTGCGCGGATGACCCCTTCTTCAATGAATTTGCAACCTTTAAAATATTATATAACCAATAGCAAAAAAACAAATGAATTAATTTATAAACATTTAATTTGGGCTGGCTGTCAAGTAGAAGGGGAAGGTTCTGGTTCTGCTGAATTGCCTACAGCTCATATTATTGTTTTACGAGATACAGACATAACTAAGCATGCAAGTTGTGATCATGGTATAGCGGCGCAGACGATAATGCTTGGGGCGACGGAAAAAGGGCTTGGCGGTTGTATGCATTCAGGGTTTAAAAAAGCAGAATTGCAGGCATTACTTAATATTCCAGAAAAGTATCAAATATTGTTTGTTTTATCTTTAGGCAAGCCAAAAGAAACAATTGTTATTGAGCCGGTCATAAATAATAAAGTGGCATATTGGCGGGATGAACAAAACATTCAACATGTTCCAAAAAGGACATTGAATGAAATACTTTTTTATGATCCATCGATGACTTAAAATCGCTTTTTTTTTATAAGAAGGGTTACTTCATTTCGTGCTTAACTTAAAATGGAAATAGCAACTACGGTAGCTGTCAGTTTATATTTATTTAAAGACGGAATTCTTCAAAAATTTAATTAGGTTTGGGTTAACTATGCGGTTTTGTTTTTGTTCGTGGAGTGGAGGAAAAGATTGTTGTTTAGCGCTTTTTAAAGCGGTACAAGCAGGTTATTCACCTAGAGCTCTATTAACGATGTGTATAGAGACAGGCGGTCGTTCACGTTCTCATGGTCTATCTTTAGAAATATTACAGGCTCAAGCAAAAAGTTTAGGAATCCCCTTGGTTACTCAAGACTCATCTTGGCAAAATTACCGGAACAATTTTATTAGTGCTCTCAGAACAATTAAAGCACAAGAACCCATGATAACCACTGGAATATTTGGTGACATTGATATTGACGGGCATGAGACATGGGAACAAGAAGTATGTAAAGAAACCGGGCTCGAAACTTTATTACCTTTGTGGAAGATGGAACGCAAAACACTACTGGCGGAATTACTAACAGCCGGGTTTAAAGCAATAATTGTTGCTTTAAATGCAGAAAGATTAGATCCGAGTTTTTTAGGAAGAGTGATAGATTACAATATCATTGAAGAATTAGAAAAACGAGGAGTGGATCCATGCGGAGAAAATGGTGAGTTTCACACCGTTGTGGTCGCTGGTCCATTGTTTAAAACACCTTTAAATTTAGAAAAACACGGTGACCCGATTCTACGCTCCGGCTATTGGTTTCAAGATTTCTCGCTAAAGATCGCGCCAACTGTAGCAAACGTAGCCCGTATGGAGCGAAGCGGAATACGGGATTAAAAACAATAAAGATAATGGTAAATTACAGAAGACATTTTTTAAAAGGCGGAAAATATTTTTTTACAGTGACGTTGTGAGGTCGCCAGTCGAGTTTGTTGATTGATGAAGTTGAATTTGTTGCGGGAGTCCATTGGGGTCTCTTAAAAAATGTATGAAATTAAAAGAAGGAGATTATGGAGAATAAATATTCCCGTATTCCGCTTCGCTTCATACGGGCTACGGTAGCTTATCCGGAACTCGCGTTCAGAAATGAAATTTCTTTTATGCCGATGAGATAACAGATCGCAAAATAGATTGTTCCATAGGTTCCAAGAATAACAATGGCCTGTAAGACTGGGTTCAAATGAGTGACTTGCAGTTTCACCATCCATGCCAGCACGGCTCCAACGATTGCGGCACCCCAGAGACTGAGTGTGAACGATAAGTTTATTCCTGTTTTGCCAATGCGTTTATTTAATTTAGTGCGCAGAAGAATGAACTCAATCCAGCCGCAGAATCCAGAAGCGGCGGAAATGCCTGCTACTCCCCATCGGGGATTGATATGCAATAGTGCAGGAAGGTATTGCGATGCGCCATAGGCAAGAATGATCGTCAGAAATACGCGTATAACCGCATAATAAAACGGTGTGCGCGTATCGCGAAGTGCATAATAAGTTGATGAATAAAGTCTGCTTAAGGTTGAGGCGAGCAGTCCTACTGCAGCGCCGGCCAATATGCTCCAAACATAGATGGAATCCTGGTGTGTAAATTTACCGTGCTGATAAATTGCTGCAGCAACGACATCGCCAAGCGCGATAAATGCTACTGCAGAGGGGATGATGAAAAATGCAATTTTTCGTAGGCCATTGTTCAATCTTGCGCGGAGTTTTTCTGCAATGTCTCTTTCATTTCCGAGTGCGCTCGACATGACCGGTAGTTCAGCTGCGGATACAGACATGCCGAACAAACTGATGGGCAGTGTAAATAATGTTTGTGCATAGGTAAATGCAGATAGTGCGCCGGAGGGGAGGAGTGTGGCGAGTATGTTGTCAACAAATGCACTGATTTGTATTACACCACGACTGATGAATACTGGGATGAAATTTTTCAGTATCGTTTTGACGTGATGATTTTGTCTATCAAAAGAAAAATGGAGTGCTTGTGCCAGTTTGAAAACCATGGGCAGCTGGATGGCGACTTGGAGCGCGCTTCCTACGACCGATCCGAATGCAACAATTTTAGCAAGCTGGTATTCTCCGTTTGACCGCCCAAATAGGATAAGTGTGGCTATAATAGATATATTCCATACAACGGGAGCGGCATAGGAAATAAAAAATTTTCGATGACTGTTGAGGATTCCCAAACACCAGGCAGAGTAGACGAGCAGTCCCGCGCCGGGGAATAGAATTTTTACTAAGACGATGGTTAGCGCGCGTTTTTCACCTGTAAAACCAGGGGCGATGGCATAAACTAAGTAGGGAGTAGTTAAAATGCCAAGTATAACAATTATTGAAACGAAAAGTCCGAGCATGGTACCGATGGCGCCTGCAACATGATCGGCTTCTTTTTCATTTCCTTCAGCGATGAGTTTTGCATATACGGGAATAAAAGATGCAGAAAGAACGCCTTCTCCAAACAGGTTTTGAAGAAAGTTTGGAATTCGAAATGCTGCGCGGTATATATCTGCCGCAGAAGAATTTCCGAAATAGAAGGCAAATACACTGTCGCGTATGACGCCGAAAATGCGGGAGAGAAAAATACCGCTAGCAACCGAGGCGGCATGCCATTTGGTATTGGTATATTTCGACGATTTTTTAGCAACAGACATGATCCGTCATCCTCGAGTATTAGTATGTAGGTTGGGCCGTGAGGCCCAACAAATTGTTCCCGTTGGGCTTCGCTTCGCTCAGCACCAACCTACATTTTATTTAGCCCAACCTACCGCGCTATACATTAAACCGAAAATGCATCACATCGCCGTCTTGGGTGATATAAGTTTTTCCTTCTACCCTCAAGCGACCGGCGTCTTTGGCGCCATTTTCGCCGTGATATTTAATGTAATCATCATAGCCGATGACTTCGGCGCGGATAAAACCTTTTTCAAAATCGGTATGAATTTTGCCGGCGGCTTGTGGCGCGGTGGCGTGTTCTTGTACCGTCCAGGCGCGGACTTCTTTCGGGCCGGCGGTAAAAAAGGTGATTAAACTTAATAATTCATAACCCGCGCGAATGACGCGATTGAGTCCCGGTTCGGTTAAGCCTAATTCTTTTAAAAATTCTTGTTTGTCTTCGTCGGAGAGCGCAATCAGTTCTGCTTCAATCGATGCACAAATTGGCACAACACGCGCATTTTCTTTTTTAGCGAGTGCAATGACTTTGTCTAAGAATGGATTGTTTTCAAATCCGTGTTCATCGACATTGGCAATATATAACGTCGGTTTTGCCGTTAATAAATTCAATGATTTTACAAATAGCGCATCTGCGTCTTCGAGCGGTAATGTGCGCGCCATGTTGCTTTTGTTTAAATGTGCTTGTAGTTGTTTTAAAATTTCTTGTTGATGCTTGGCGTCTTTGTCGCCGCCTTTTGCATTTTTGTTGGCTTTATGCAATTGTTTTTCGATCGTGGATAAATCCGCTAACATTAACTCAGTGTTGATGGTTTCAATATCGCTTAAGGGATCAATTTTTCCGGATACATGAATAATGTCGGTGTTTTCAAAACAGCGAACCACATGTGCAATCGCATCGGTTTCGCGAATATGGGATAAAAATTGATTGCCGAGTCCTTCGCCATCCGCAGCGCCTTTAACAAGACCTGCAATATCGACAAATTCGATGACGGTCGGAATAATTTTTTCTGGCGTGACGATTTTGGCAAGGGCATCGAGTCGCAGATCGGGTACAGGGACGACGCCGACATTGGGGTCAATCGTGCAGAAA
>Ga0155284_139_pt4 | contig 31666 bp, 32 predicted proteins | sample RifCSPhighO2_02_FD_106252 | JGI IMG/M metagenome (GOLD analysis project Ga0155284, IMG submission 106252) | Gammaproteobacteria bacterium RIFCSPHIGHO2_02_FULL_42_13 | reverse complement strand
ATCTTACAATAGTTTAATCCACCCAGCTCTGAGCTGCGGGAATCGAGGTGCAGCGCAGACTTCAGGCTGCCATTTTCCGGCAGCTCTGAGCTGGTGCTGAGTAAAAAAAATGCATTTCTACATTCATTTCAAGAAATTTCCAAAAAACTGATGCATCTTTAATTTTAGGGTGCTAGGATAAATTATGTAGATGAAACAAAGGATTAAGTGAGGACACTGGCGTGATTAAATCGGAATTGATTACAAAGCTGGCCATGAAGCAGCAGCATCTCTCTGAACAAGATATTGCCTTATGCGTCAATACACTCATCGATAAAATGATGGAGCATCTCGCCGATAACGGTCGCATTGAAATCCGCGACTTTGGTAGTTTCGCGTTACACTATCGCCCCCCTCGTCTCGCCCACAATCCACGGACAGGGGAAAAGCTCACCACAGAAGCCAAATATGCCGTTCACTTCAAACCCGGCAAGGCGGTGAAAGAACGCATCAATGAATCGCGCCATCTGCCTATTAAAGAAGCGCGGGATGAGGATGAATAACATCCAGGAGGAATACGCTACGCCTTCGGCAATGTCACACCTTTCTGTCCCTGATATTTACCCCCTCGATCTTTGTAGGACGTTTCGCAAATTTCATCTGATTCAAAAAAAATCATCTGCGCAACGCCTTCGTTGGCATAAATTTTAGCGGGCAATGTCGTCGTATTTGAAAATTCCAACGTCACATGTCCTTCCCATTCGGGCTCTAATGGCGTGACATTCACAATAATACCGCAGCGCGCATACGTCGATTTGCCCAAACAGATCGTGAGCACATCGCGCGGAATACGAAAATACTCCACGGTTCTGGCTAAGGCAAAAGAATTCGGCGGAATAATACAGACGTCCGATTTTACATCCACAAAACTCGCTGAATCAAACTGCTTGGGATCAATCCAAGAAGAATTAATATTGGTAAAAATCTTAAATTCATTGGCGCACCGCACATCATAACCATAGCTCGAGGTTCCATAAGACACGACTTTTTTCCCATCCACATGCCGAATCTGTCCAGACTCAAATGGTTCGATCATTTTTTGAGCAGCAACCATGCGCCGAATCCAACGATCAGATTTTAAACTCATACTTCACTCCTCATATGCGATTAGGTAAGATGTCGCATTAAAACGAATATTAGAGAACGTTGCAAGCGCACAGATAGAAATGAATTAATCATTTTGAAAATGAAATACGGAAGCCAACAAAGTTGAATACAAAAAACTCACTTACAAAACGAGACAGCTGGCTAATCTTTGTCATCGGCCTGTTCTTGTTTACAATTTGGTTGCGCCCTGAGTTTCTCAATCTTCAAACACGATTTGCACTGTTTGCGCAAACGATGTTTCACACCGGCCTGACATTTTTTCCAAAAACTTATCTCGGCTCTTATCCTGATTACACCGCTGCATCAACAATTGTCATCTACGGTGTTTCACGACTTTTCGGCCAAGTAACGCCCTTCTCCGCCATTTTACCCACCGCCGTTGTATCATCACTCTCGCTCGTCATCACCTATCGAATCGCTGCACTGCATGATAGACAATGGGGAATCTATGCGGTTTTATTTTTATTATTAACGCAAGGATTCATTCAAGACGCGCGCGATATCTCACTGGATCAATACACCACTCTCGTCACGGTACTTTGCGTATATATATCACATTCTGCTTTTATTCATCATCATACCAAGCGGTTATGGTTTCTACCCGTTTTATTTGCGATAGGATTTGTTTTTCGCGGTCCCATTGGCCTTGTCATTCCAACCGCCATTATACTGGGATACTATCTATCAAATGGCAACTGGAAATTATTTTTCATCGTTGGCATTACCGGACTTGTGCTGCTCATTCTGTTAAGCATGGGATTATTAATCGCCGCCAATCAACAAAATGGCTTTATTTTCCTTATTCAAGTCATCGCCATGCAAGTAGGATCACGCATGGAGGGAAGTCATGCGTTAGGAGCCTATAGTTTTTACTGGCTCAAAAGCTTTTACTGTTATGCGCTCAGCTACCCTGTCGCTTTACTCGTTATTTGTGCGCGTTTCAACGCTATCTTCAGAAAACAAACTTTAAGTTTTCAGTTGTTGCGCAATCTGACCATCGGCATCGTACTCGTCTTAATCGGCATGTCGATCCCCGGCAATCGAAAGCTCCGTTATATTTTAGCGCTCACCCCTTTGTTTAGCATCATCGCCGCTTATTTATTTGTTGACCCCAGCATAAAAGGATTTTTATATCAAAGCAAAAAAATATTACTCAAAATACTACGTGTATTTCCCTATATTTTATTGTTATTCAATATCATCATCTTATTCACCATGAAAAAATTTCATGTTACTATTTATGTTGACATTTCATTCGCCATCTTTTTATTAACAACGCTCATTTACATCACGCATAAATCCAAACAGCCCATCATTATTTTAAGCGTAGCCCTATTAACGCTTTTTATTTTAAATATTTTTATCTTTGACGCCGTCGGCTATCAATCCGAAAAAACACAGCCATTCACACAGCAGGTTGCAAGGCTCGCCCCGCGCCCCATTGTCTTTTACTATATTGGCCCCGATGCCGAAGACATCAAATTTATGGTAAATTTCAATCGACCCATCAAATTACATTTTATCCATGAATGGGCTCCGAACCAGCTATTTTCCTATCAAAAACCCGTTTATTTTATCGCATTACAGGAAGATTTTGATAGAATACCAAAACAAATCACAAAACATTTCAACGTCATTTTGACAGGCAAAATCGGACATCGAGATTGCGTCGTTTTTACAAAAAAGTGAGCAGCCTATGAGCAAACGTAACATACTTGTCACCGCCGGCCTCCCCTATGCCAATGGCTCCATTCATTTGGGACATTTGGTTGAATATATTCAAACTGACATTTGGGTCAGATTTCAAAAGATGAACGGTCATCAATGTTTTTACATTTGCGGCAGCGATAGTCATGGCACGCCGATTATGTTGAAAGCGCAAACCAAAAACATTCCAGCCGAAAAACTTGTGACAGAAATACGCAAGGAACATATACAAGATTTTAAAAATTTTTATGTGGCGTTCGATAATTATTACACCACCCATTCCGATGAAAACCGCGTATTAACCGAATCTATCTATAAAAAATTAGTAGCAACCCATGACATCACCACGAAAGAAATCGAACAAGCCTACGATGCAGAAAAAAACATCTTTCTGCCCGATCGTTTTGTCAAAGGCGAATGTCCAAAATGCGGCGCCAAAGATCAATACGGCGATAATTGCGAAGTCTGTGGCACGACGTATACCCCAACCGATTTAAAAAATCCAAAGTCCGTGTTATCCGGCACGACACCGATCACCAAAAAATCGTTGCATTATTTCTTTCAATTACCACATTATACAAACAAGTTGCGCGCATGGATGAGCGAAGGACATTTACAAGAACAAACCATACGAAAACTGGACGAATGGTTTGAACAAGGTTTGCAAGCTTGGGATATTTCACGTGATGCACCTTATTTTGGTTTTGAAATCCCCGACGCCCCCGGTAAATATTTTTATGTTTGGCTAGAAGCACCCATTGGTTATATGGCCAGCTTTAAAAATTTTTGCGATCAGCGCGATGATATTAATTTTGATGACTACTGGAGTAAAAACGCCAAAACCGAGCTGTATCACTTTATCGGCAAAGACATCATGTATTTTCATTCACTCTTTTGGCCGGCCGTGCTCATGGGCGCCAATTTTCGCACTCCCACCGCCATCTATGTCCATGGGTTTTTAACCGTGAACGGTTATAAAATGTCGAAATCACGCGGCACATTCATTAACGCCAGCACTTACAGCAAACATCTGAATCCGGAATATTTACGTTATTATTTTGCCGCCAAATTATCCAGCCACATTGAAGACATCGATCTCAATTTAGAAGATTTTCGCTTGCGTATTAATTCAGATCTCGTCGGCAAAGTCGTTAACATTGCCAGTCGCTGTGCGAAATTTATCAATACACAATTCAACAACAAACTCAGCAAACACCTACCGGAACAAGATTTGCTAAATACATTCATGACCGCAGGCGATGAAATTGCGAAATATTACGAATCACGTGAATACTCGCAAGCCGTTCGAAAAATTATGTCATTGGCCGACATGGCCAATCAATATATTGACGAGAAAAAACCTTGGGCGCTCATAAAAGAAGATACGCATGCAGCTCGCGCTCAAGAAATTTGCAGCGTCGGCTTAAATTTATTCCGATTATTGATGCTGTATCTAAAACCCATATTGCCTGAGCTTGCAAAACAAACGGAGTGTTTTTTAAAAATCGCACCGCTGACTTGGGCCGATCATCAAACAGTATTAACGAATCATGACATTGAGATTTTCCAGCCACTCATGCAGCGCATCGACCCTGCAGACATTGAAAAAATGCTCGAGGACGCTAAAGCAGATGAATAAAATGATTTGCCGTAAAATTTTTGAAACATTTAAAAAAAACAACCCCTCCCCCAACGTCGAATTAAACTATCACTCTCCATTTGAATTATTAGTCGCTGTTTTGCTCTCCGCGCAATCCACCGACGTTGGCGTCAATAAAGCAACGCCGGCCTTATTTAAAATAGCAAACACGCCAGAAAAAATGGCCGCACTTGGCGAAACAAAATTAAAAACCTATATAAAAACCATCGGCCTTTATAATAATAAAGCAAAAAACATCATAAAAACCAGCAAGATACTCGTTGACCAATATAAAGGAAAGGTGCCCAATAATCGCGAAGCACTTGAAAGCTTACCCGGCATCGGACGAAAATCCGCAAATGTTATTCTCAATTCCGCATTTGGACATGCCACCATCGGCGTCGACACCCATGTTTTTCGTGTTTCTAACCGCACAAAATTAGCTACCGGAAAAAATGTATTAGACGTCGAACAAAAACTCAATGCGATCATCCCCGACATATTTAAACAGCACGCGCATCATTGGCTCGTTTTACATGGCCGATATATATGTAAAGCCAAAAAACCTGACTGCGCACACTGCATGATTAATTCACTCTGTGAATACGAAGACAAAGAGATATAATATATGGAACCGGGCACAGGGGAGCTTCGATAAAATGATATTGCAAAAGTATTTCGCCGCAACGCCGCACACCTATATATACGATGACGACTCCATCCGATACAAACTCGTCAAAACGAATCCCGACAAAATAAATTATAATTGGCTCTTTGTCCCTGGCGGGCCAGGCGCAGACTCCAGCTATTTTTTAGATTTAATCAATAAATTGGATATGCAGGGCAATTATTGGTTAATTGACTTTCCGGCCAATGGAAACAATATTTCCGAATCCGTTCCTGCTGATTACGATTTTGAAAAATGGCAAAAACATTTGATGGCTGTCATTCAAAAATTTGAAAAACCCATTTACGTTGGTCATGCGTTTGGCGGAATGTTTCCACTGTTATTTCCAAAGCTAGAAGAATGGTTGCAAGGATTCATTTTGATCAGTGGCGCCCCCACGTTATGGTTAATGGCCGCTGAACAACATGCGAATGCAAATAATATATTACCCGCGACTACGGCTCGAAATAATTTCAAAAACAATCCTTCGCAAGAAACATTTAAAACGGCATTATTAGAAAACGCGCACTATTACTTTCCCGCGCACAGTCTCGAAAAAGGGAAAAAACTACTGGAACAATTGCCCTTTAATTATTATGCGACGCGCTGGTGGATTAATAAAATTTATGACTTGCCATTTCATGCCGATTGGATACCACAAGATATACCCACTTTAATTATTAATGGCACGCATGATTTTATCGTGCCTTATATGCTATTCGAAGATAACTTGCGTTTTCAACGAAACAATATCACTATAAAAAAGATAAAAAATGCGGGGCATTTCCCCTGGTTAGAAGAAATGCCGCTGATAACAGCGGCATTTCAATTACTTTTCGAGAAAGTTTCGCTGACTAACGCTTAGAAATACAACGCCATTTGTGCCGTTGCGATATCATTGGTTTTACCCAATTCGCTGGCTGTAAATGCCGTCATACCCTGTGCCGTTGCCATATACGTTGCGCCATAATTAATATTATGTTGATATTCAAATTCTGCAAACAAATTTTTCATAATGGACATCGATAACGATGCGTCATAACGCTGCCAAGGAACATTAAACGCTAATGCTTGACTCGTACGACCATAACCGACTGCAAAATTAAAGGGATGTTCAAAGGCCTTAAAGCCATATGATAACTCTGTGTTCATTGCCTTCGGTCGAGCACCGCGTCCATTATACGTAACGTTTATCGGGCTAAAATCTTGTAAGGCCGTGACTACTTCTGCAATCGCACCAAACGGACCATAGCTCGCATTGCCATAGATCGTCGCACCACTCACGCGATGTATCAATCCTTCGGCATTCGACACATCAAACCCTTGGAATTGTGCAGGATTTAATTGTCCATTATTCTGCATAGAGTTTGCATCTGCGATATTCGCAATATAACTCGCGCCTACATTCGCATTATATATGGGCTGTAACACACGAAAGGCGACATCAAAACCCATCTGTCGCGCCAACCCTTTACCCGCTTCATTACTATTTCCTCTAAAGAAAAAAACATGCGCCGTTGGTGTGAAATCTTTAACCGGCTCATAGCCTACTGTGATTGCACGCGCTTTAGTAGCACCCAAATTTTTTGTGACTGGATCGACGATCATATTCGTTGAATAACGGCCAAACGGTATATAGTTTTGACCCAACGTCCCATAAAAAGGAGACTTGTTGAAATTACCAATCGTCAAAAAGCCTTTACTTAAATAAAGATTAGAGTTGCTCACGCGGCGTGGACGCGTAATGCTGATCGGAAAACGATCGTAAGAAAATTCCATCAAGCCATTCACCCACGGTGTCACTTCCGCATAAGTATCCAACACGGCCTCTGTCAAATCAACATCCGTCTCTTGCGGTCCCCAATACGGTCGTTCATAACCTACACCACCAGCCACCTCACCACTTAATACCAATCTGGGATGTTCCGATATTTTTTCGCCCGCGGCCAATAAAGCGTTTTCTTGATAGAATCGTCGATATAATAATTTGGCATCCATATTAATACTCGGCGCATTGATTATCAATGTCGGTCCACTGTTATAGGTGGCCTTGCCCGTATATGGCGCGACAGCAACATAATTATTAACGAAATCATGTTCATCAAATAATTCAGCTGCTTGTGCTTTTTTCTTCGCTTGTTTCTGTTGAGATTTACCCGTCGGCTGTGCCTGTAACTGATTTAATGCCGTCTGAACGGAATCGAGCTGATGCTGCAAGGCATCAATTTTCACCTGCGAGCTGGGTGCTGCAAGTGCAACGCTCGACGCACATAACGTCACCAATAAAGATCGTTTATAAAATTTTTGCATTAGAAGCTCCTGTTAAAATAATAATCCTTCGCACAATACATAATTCAGCAATCGGAAAAATAGCGTACGCTATTACAACATACAATGCCGAGGTCTGTCCAGTACTTTGTGCTTGCCCCGCCGCCATCACAAAGATCAAAAAACAAACACTTTTTTTACCAAAATAAAAAAGGTAACTATTCACCGCAAAACCTAAAACACGGAGAACGTTCAGATTTTGGATGATTTTGGGTGAAAAATCGATGAGAAAGCGGAGTGTACACGATAGTACATGAGCATTTTGAAGAGATTTTTCACCCAAAAGCACCAAAATATGGACGTTCCTTGTTTGTGCTGAATAGTTACTAAAAAAGATCAGTGGCAATACAAGCAGGCTACCCACATAAACAAACCCAACATGCGAACGAGATGCCAGTGCACTTAAAATAAATGCATAGTTAAAGATGCTGCCAAGATGGGAGGCTAGATGTTCAAGTTATTTTGTAACAGACCCTAACCTCCGGTACTCGGATTTATTGATCTAAACATTTACAACAATGACCGGCAAACAAATTGTACAGCCAGCCGACAATCAAACCGCAAAAGAAGGCGTCAAGAAATGCCCAAACAAAGCCAATAAAAATGCCCATGCTAGTTGATGCATACCCGACATAGAAGCTGCCAACAAAATGAACAAAAACTTGGCCGTAGCTACCATTCATTGCCATCAAGCCCATCCCAACAATGGCTAAAGACCACATAACGGCAAATGCCAACCCCAAACCGACAGAACAAATCCGACCACAACCATGATGATGACTCATTACATTTTCCTCCATGTTATTGAGTTCAGATTTTAGATTACGTGGAAGCGAGGGAAATTGCAAGTGGGAAGAAGTAACCTGGGATGACGAAAGTGGCTGGTTGCAACAGCCCCGCTCTTAGTTTTTGAATTTGTTGTTCTGTAATGATAAATTCATTCATTGCGCAATTATTCACACATCAAAAAATTATTGCAAGTATTTTCAAAATGTTACCACTGAAATCCTGTTTGCTAGTGGTATAACTGATTCTGTCTTAAGGGAGGGGTACTAAGGTTCTATTCGGTGGAACAATTTGCGCAAGAAAATCTTCTGGAACCTCTACTATCCCCAATGCGCGCAATAATGTTGAAACACTGCGCCTTACCTCATCTACATCACAGTCACTCGCAGCAGATAAAAAAGCTTCGCCAGCAAGTTCTAGTTGTACCTCTTCTGTCTCTTGTTTAACATTGAATTCCCAATTTACTCCAAAACGTTTTGTTAGCTGAGCAAACACCCTCTCTTCTTCAAGATGCGGCTCTAATAATTGCACAGAATTCATTTCGTCCAATTTCGACATGTAGTATCGATCCATTTTCTCTGCTTCTGTTACTACAATCGTACATGGCAACACACCAGCCAACTCTATAGCCACTTTATGCAGTCTGATCATTTGTGAGCTTGGTTCGCTATCCTCAGTAAATGAGTCTCTTACTAACAAATTAAGGTTTTTTTCCTCATCCCCAAACCCTTTAAATAGTGTCGCCGAATTAAACCCATGTCTCTGCAGTATTGCAGTAATAACACCATACTCTCCTATCAAGTCTTTCACAGTTGTTTTCATATATAGCACCTCTACAATAATTTTACCCCGTTTCTTAGTAAATATAAATCGAATGCTTCAGAAAAACGCACACATTACAACAGCCCATGTCTCTAAGGGTATGGAGCCAATGTCCTGCCTGGATCCGGTACTTCCCCGCTAGCAGAGCCCCCGCCGCTTTCGTCTTTAGGTGAGGAAGCAGTTGCGGCAGCATCTGCTAATTCAAAACACATTGAGATAATGGGTAATCCGCGTTGTGCGATCCTAACTTCATCCCCCCATAATAATCCCTTTCAAACCTCGTAGATAACAGAACATCTCGCAAATTTCGCAGAATGCCGACTGATGAGACAAACTCCCGTGCGGTTAATTCTCGTGCTTCATGCATAAATACATTTCTTTGTGCGCCCAAAGCCGCCAGCCCATCTCGTAAATCTGGATTATTTTTGAATATAACCAAACGTGTTCTTTCGCTTATATGGATCTCGTCAGGGGAGCTGAGTGCCGCAACAATTTATAGTAAATTAAGGATCGCATAATACACAATAGGTCGTTGCGCCTGCAATTGCACTACCACAGCACTACTCAATCTTTCTCTTGGCATATATGCTTCGATTTGACTGACTATGTCCACTATAGCCTGTAGCCACTCCGCCTCACCAATTGATTTTGGTTTTTTTGGGTTTAGTGATTCCAACTGCGAAGATAATTTATTAATTCTTTCAAAAACGGCAAATTCTCTATCGATTATCGTTTCGCGTCCTTGAGCCATTAAATCAAAGTAAGCACTTAGGTCGCGTGTATCGCGGCAAATTGTGAGAAATAATCGCTCTTCAGTACCACCCGTTCGCAGCGGATCAGATAAACAACTAAAATAACGAACTACATTTACCGCAAAGCTATGTATAAAACAATTTCGCAATCGCCATAAACATTGCCAATAATAAAGCGTTTCACTTCCTGCCGCAGCACGCATAGGCAATTGATAATATACCAAGGGCTTCATTTCTGGAGTAAGCTTTTTTATTTTTTCTAAATTAGCAGCAATACATTTAAAGCAAAAAATGATTGCATTTTGTAATATCCAATTATGATAAAATTGTTGCTCGTCATCTAATAACTCCAAAAAAGATTGTGCTCTTTGGATATATGCTTGGATTTCCGTAATATGATGTAATGAGCCTTCGCTTAGCTTCATGTCAATCCTCCTTCACATTCTCTGACATTATAACTCAAATAACACAAGTTTCGGATAAGCGTTTGGCTGCAAATACACCATTTTTTGGCCATATTTCGTTATTCATCTGGCCAAATCTGGCGCATTTTCGCCCGAAACCTAAGGCACCGAGAAAGAATAAGTTGTACAGCTAGCGCCCAGCTGATAGGCAGATTTGGACGTTCTGAATGAGAAAAATAACGCGCATAGCAGGGACTATGTAAGTTGTTTTTCGATTGAAGAACGTTCAAGGGTGCCGATTAGATGGGCGCTAGCTGTACAACTTATTCTTTCTCGGTGTCTAAGCACTATATTAAAAAAATTTCAGTCTTGACAAAGCTTATCCGGAACTCGCGTTCTAAATCTGTAAAAAAATATTACAACCAAAATGTTCAAATTTGACTCGCACGCGATAACTTTAGTACTATTCGATCTATCAATTATTCAATCACCAAAAGGCGCGCATCATGCCCAAGCAAAAAGCTCAACATATTATAAATTGCCTCATCAGCTTGTTCGCCGGTGCGATTTTGCCACTCGCATTTGCACCACTCAATCTTTATTGGATCGCGCCGATCTCGCTCGCGCTCTTATTAAAAACCATACTCAACAAAAAACCATTTGCTGCGGGACTGTATGGCCTACTCTTCGGCTTCGGCTTATATGGCGTTGGCATACCCTGGGTTTTCATCAGCATGCATCAATATGGTGGTCAAGGTGTTATTGTCTCCACGCTTTTTACTTTTTTATTTATTTTATTATTTGCGTTTTTCATTGCGTTACGTAGTTTTTGTTTTAGAAAATTTTTACCGTTAAATACATTAAGCGGTTTATTATTAGGTTTCCCTGCATGTTGGATTTTGGTGGAATGGATCACCGGCTGGCTATTTACGGGATTTCCGTGGCTCTTCCTCGGCTACAGTCAAACCAATAGTTGGCTCGGCGGCTATGCGCCACTATTCGGCGTGTATGGCTCTTCTTTTATGGTTGTCTTAAGCGCCTCATTGCTCGTCATCTTATTTTTTCCCAACGGTATCGAACGAAAACATTTTATGCAAAAAACATTGCGCTATCTAAGCGTATTGTTATTGCTTTCAATTTGGATTGGCGGCGGATTACTGGATCACGTGCATTGGACAAAACCCATAGACAAACCCATTAAAGTCACGCTCATTCAAGGCAACATCCCGCAACATGTGACGTGGTCGCCAGATGATATGTTATTAGCATTACACCGTTATAACACATTGACTAATCAACATTGGAACAGCGACTTAATTGTTTGGCCTGAAGCAGCTATTCCAACATTACAACAAGAAATTACGCCCTATTTAAATAGTTTAGCCACAAAAGCAAAAGTGCATCACACCACTATTTTGCTCGGCATTCCCGTCAAGTCATCGGATAATAAATTCTATAATGCCGCCGTTGCAATCGGCGCATCAACCGGTCGCTATGACAAACGACATTTAGTGCCCTGGGGCGAATATTTACCGTTTGAATCGATCATGTCTAAAGTATTCCACGCGTTAGGCGCGCCGGTATCACTATTTACACACGGACAATCCAAACAAAATTTAATTCCATTCAACCATGTTTATATTGCCCCTTATATTTGTTATGAAATTGCATACGCAGGATTGGTACAAGGTGATTTACCACAGGCAAATTTATTGGTGACCATCACAAACGACATTTGGTTTGGAAAATCCTGGGCCGCCGCACAACATTTACAAATCGGACAAATGCGCAGCTTAGAAACGGGGCGATATACCTTATTTGTTGGAAACAACGGCATTACTGCCATCATTACGCCCAAGGGAAATATCATCAATCGCCTACCGCGTTTTCAAACCGCTGCACTCACCGACCAAGTCTATGCGATGGAAGGAACAACGCCGTGGATATTTTTCGGCACTTGGCCTATGATTGTTGGGTTGTTTTTGTTATGGCTCGTTGCGGTAATACGGCAAAGATATAAATAATCGTCTGGATTACATCCCAACAAACGGGTATCCTTGCAACGCGAGTTCCGGATAAGCGTTTGGCTGCAAATGCGCCATTTTTTGGCCATATTTCGTTATTTATCGCAAAATAAGCTCAATGTAGAATAACTACATCTTCGCTTATTTTGCGATAAATGCCTCATCTGGCCAAATCTGGCGCATTTTCGCCCAAAACCTAAGCACTATATTAAAAATTTTAGTCTTGACAAAGCTTATCCGGAACTCGCGTTGTACTCATCAATTAACGGATGGAATAGTAAAAAAATGATCGACGAAATCTATCAACCACAAACCCTAGAAAAAGCCATTCAAGCACACTGGGACAAAACACAGGCCTTTCAAGCCACCGAAGACAGTAAAAACGAAAAGTTCTATTGTTTATCGATGTTTCCTTATCCCAGCGGCAAACTGCACATGGGGCACGCGCGCAACTATACCATCGGCGATGTCATCTCACGATATCAACGCATGCTCGGCAAAAATGTCTTACAGCCCATTGGCTGGGATGCGTTTGGTTTGCCGGCTGAAAATGCGGCCATCGAAAAAAAAGTAGCGCCCGCAAAATGGACTCATCAAAACATCGACCACATGCGTGCACAATTAAAACGATTGGGATTCGCCTACGATTGGAATCGAGAAATCGCCACCTGTCATCCTGACTATTATCGATGGGAGCAATGGCTATTCACCAAAATGTTTGAACGCGGACTCGCTTACAAAAAAAATGCGATTGTGAATTGGGATCCCGTCGACAAAACGGTTTTAGCAAACGAACAAGTCATCGATGGCCGTGGCTGGCGTTCCAACGCGGTGATCGAACAAAAAGAAATTTCACAATGGTTTTTAAAAATCACCGACTATGTCGAAGAATTATTAACAGAGCTTGAACAATTACCCGGCTGGCCCAACGAAGTGCTGACCATGCAGCGCAACTGGATCGGCAAATCCGAGGGCGTGGAAATTATGTTTCAAGTCAACAATCAAAGTGAAACACTATCCGTTTATACGACACGCCCCGATACATTCATGGGCGCCACATTTATCGCCATCGCGGCACTTCATCCGCTCGCACAAAAAGCCATGCAAAATAATGCAACCATAAAAACATTTGTAGACAGCTGTCAACACACCAAAATGGCTGAAGCCGATCTTGCAACGCTCGACAAACAAGGTATTGATTCAGGATATAAAGCCATACATCCCATTACCGGTGAATGGTTACCCATTTGGATTACGAATTATGTATTAATGGATTACGGTTCTGGTGCTGTCATGGCGGTACCTGCACATGACGAACGCGATCATGAGTTCGCCAAAAAATATTCGCTGCCCATCAAACAAGTGATTAAATCCAACGTTGATATCAATCAACAAGCCTTTACTGAAAAAGGAATATTAGTTAACTCCGATCAATTTTCCAATCTCTCTTCTGAAAAAGCATTCGACGCCATTGCCGATTATTTAATTGAACACCGGGCCGGCGAACGCAAAGTAAATTATCGATTGCGTGACTGGGGAATTTCACGACAACGTTATTGGGGTTCGCCGATTCCGATTATTTATTGCGATGATTGTGGCGCCCTCACGGTTCTCGAAAAAGATCTGCCGGTTCAACTCCCCGATGACATCCTCATCACAGGTTCAGGTTCGCCTTTAGCCAACACACCCGCATTTTATCAAACCACTTGTCCCAAATGCAAAAGGCCGGCCAAACGAGAAACCGATACGTTTGACACCTTCATGGAATCGTCTTGGTATTACGCGCGCTTTACCTGCCCCGATCAAACAAAATCGATGCTTGATGAACGCGTTGACTATTGGACACCTGTCGATCAATATATTGGTGGCATTGAACATGCCTGCATGCATTTGCTGTACGCGCGCTTTATTCATAAAGTCATGCGAGACATGGGTTTAATACAATCCACCGAGCCATTTAAAAACCTATTAACGCAAGGCATGGTCTTAAAAGACGGATCGAAAATGTCAAAATCCGTGGGCAATACGGTTGATCCACAAATTTTAATTGACGCATACGGCGCGGACACCGTTCGGTTATTTTCGATTTTTGCTGCGCCACCCGAGCAATCACTCGAATGGTCAGACAGTGGCGTCGAGGGTTGTTATCGATTTTTAAAACGACTCTGGCATTTTGCGTACAAACATCAAGCCATGATTCAACACATTGATAAACAAACTGGGGTGAAAGAAAAAAATACCCGCCGAGAAATTTATTTACTCTTGCAGCAAGCAACCAGTGACATGGAACGTTTGCAACTCAATACCATTGTCTCGGCCGCCATGAAATTACTCAACATACTAAACGATACCGATGATCATGCAATCATCGCCGAGGGTTTAAATATTTTGCTCCGAATGCTAAATCCAATCACACCGCATATCACGCAACATTTGTGGCAACAATTAAACTATGGCGATAATATTTTAACGGCAAAGTGGCCAGTCATTGATGCACAGGCACTACAAGCCGATACCATCACGATGGTGATTCAAATTAACGGAAAACGCAAAGCAGAAATTTCAGTTCCCGCGGATGCATCGCGCGAACAAATCGAACAACTTGCGTGCGCACACGAAAAAGTTAAAACAGCGATGGAAAATAAACAGATTAAAAAAATTATTGTAGTACCGAAAAAATTAATTAGCATTGTCATCGGAGATTAGCATGCGCATGATTAAAGTAGTCACGGTTCTCTTCGCAATACTGTTGCTTACCGGCTGCGGCTTTCACTTGCGCGGCACGGCTAAATTACCACCACAACTACACACCATATATTTACAAAACAGTCAATCACAATACACGCCCTTTATGCGACAACTTCATCTGATGTTAAAAATGTCCGGCGTCAAACTGGTTGACGATCCCAAACAAGCGCCCATCACGCTTAATGTATTAAGCGAAACTTCTTCAACGCGCGAAACCAGCATTGGCGGAGCACAAACCGCACGCAACTATATCGTGTCCTATACTGTTTCCTATCAATTGCTCAGCGCTAAAGGAAAAATTATCTATGGGCCGAAAAACATCAGCGTACAGCAAAATATAACCTTAAGCGCCAACGAAGTTTTAACCAATAGCAACAAATTAAATCAAGCGAAAACTAGCCTATATGAAGAACTCGTCGATCAAATGGCATTCCAATTAACCTCTGACGACATCATGAAGACATTACATGCAACTAAAACCTGAACAACTACCACTCCATTTAAAACGCCATCTCACGCCCATTTACTGGATCAGCGGCGATGAATATTTATTAGTCGAAGAAACACGAAAAATGCTTTACGACGCTTTATCACAACAAGGTTTCACGGACAAACAATCGTACGAAGTAACACCTTTATTCAATTGGCAAAGTTTTTTTGACAGCACACAAAACTTGTCGCTCTTTTCAGAAAAATCAGTCGTTGAACTACGATTCCATCACAAGTTTAAAGAACAAGAGAAAACAACACTCGTCGAATACGCAACTCACCCTGTCGAGAATAATGTCTTATTAATTATCTCGGACAAAATCGATAAATCCACCCAAAGCACTAAATGGTTCAAACAAATCGAACAAAAATCCACTTTCATTCAAGTGTGGCCGATCGGAATCGCACAATTACCGCAATGGATTGGACAACGTTTGCAACGCATTGGTTTATCTGCAGAACCCGCTGCCATTCATTTTATTGCCGAACAAACCGAGGGTAATTTGCTTGCCGTCAAACAACTCCTCGATAAATTACAAATATTACACGACCAAACACGGTTGACTCTCGATAATGTCATGCAACTCACGCAAGACCAAACACATTACGATATCTTTGCGCTAGCCGATAGCGCCTTAAATAGCAACGCCGTTCGCTCTGCACATATCTTAACAAAACTCAAACAAACTGGCGTCGAACCGATTTTAATTTTATGGACAATAGCCAAAGAAATTCGCAATTTAATTTCTATCTCGGAACAGCTTAAAATACATCAAGCACTCGATATGATTTTACAAAAACACGGCGTTTGGGACAAACGCAAACCTATCATAAAAAACGCATTAAAACATCACAACCTCGACACGTTAACGCACCTACTAAAACAAGCCAGCGACATCGATCGCATTATCAAAGGGGCCTTGCCCGATAACTTATGGATTCGACTTAATCAACTCGTTATTGAACTATGTGACCCGCGCCATGCCTTCAACTGCTAATTTACAAAAACCAATCGGCCTATTGGGCGGCACATTTGATCCGCCGCATGTCGGTCATTTGCGTGTCGCGCAAGCCGTGATGGATCACCTCAATTTACAATCTATTTATTTTGTGCCGTGTTATCAGTCGCCCATCGGCAAACAACCCATCGCCTCTCCGGAACAACGCCTTGAGATGCTACAACTGATGCTGCAAGGCCATCCAAACTTTAAAGCAGACAATCGGGAACTAGCGCGCCAAGGAATTTCTTACACCATCGACACCATAAAATCTTATCGCGCCGAACACCCCGACACGCCGCTCTATTTGATTATCGGTTTAGATAATTTTGAAACATTCGATACCTGGCGAGAATATGAAAAAATATTAGCTGAAGCAAAATTAATTGTCGTTAATCGTCGGGCAAAAAATTTCGAACAACATTTGAAAGGAGAAATCCTTCACTTACATATTCCATTCATCAACATTTCAGCCACCGATATTCGGCAGAAAATAAAAAATAACATTGATCTCGAAAATAGTTTAGCCAAATCCGTTTATCATTATATCCAAAGGAACCATTTATACTTATGAACACCGAACAAATAAAACAGATTGCCATCCATGCACTCGAAGATTTAAAAGCTATTGATATCACGATTCTCGACGTCCATAAAATCACAACCATCACAGACGTCATGATCATTTGCAGCGCACGATCCACGAAACATATGCAGTCCTTGGCACAAAACGTCGTCACGCAAGAAAAAGCAAAAGGTTGCAACCCGCTCGGCATGGATGGCGAAAATTCTTCTGAATGGGTCTTGGTCGATTTAGGCAACGTCGTCGTACATGTCATGATGCCCGACACGCGCGAATTATATAAGCTTGAAAACTTATGGGGCGCTGCATGAAAATCAATATCGTCGCCATCGGCAACAAAATGCCCGCTTGGGTTCGCGACGGCGTCGAAGAATATATGAAACGTCTCTCATCCGATTTACGCTTAATCGAAATTGCATCAGCAAAAATCAGCAACAATCCAGAAACTATCCTGTTGCAAGAAGGTAAAAAATTATTAGCCGCCATACCCCATAACCATCGCGTCGTTGCGCTCGCCATCAAAGGCAAAGCATACAACACCGCACAACTCGTTGAACGGTTAAAGCAATGGCAAATGGCTGGACGTGATGTCAGCTTATTGATTGGCGGCGCCAATGGGTTATCAGCTGAATGTCTTGAGCGCGCCGATGAAACTTGGTCATTGTCACCACTCACCTTTCCACATATGCTCGCGCGCCTAATCGTTGTCGAACAACTTTATCGCGCCATCAGCAAATTAAACAATCATCCGTATCATCGATAAATTCTTGCACTGGCTCCCCCGCTCCATTACTATTCACCACATGAATGGAAGCTTCACCCTCAAAGATCGCACGCGCGAAAAATACATGTTCCGCAATCGCTTGATCATTGCCATAATTATGATCATTTTTCTATCTTTTTTGCTGATTTATCAATTTATAAACCTACAAATCTTTCAGCGCCAGTACTACACCACCCTGTCAAAAAAAAATCAAATAGACTTCAGCCCCATACCCCCTCGGCGCGGACTCATTTTCGATCGAAATGGTGTTTTATTAGCCGACAATATACCCGCATTCAGTTTAATGATGACGCCCAATAAAAAGGATGAGATGCAAAAAACCATCGCCGAATTATCTAAAATTATCAAAATCACCCCAGACGACATTGAAAATTTTAATAAACAAGCCAAACAACACCGCCGCTTCGAACAAATACCACTCAAATTAAAACTCACCGAACAAGATGTCGCGAGTTTTTCAACCAATCGCTATCGCTTTCCCGACGTGAGTGTACAAGCAGCATTGTTGCGCACCTATCCGCTCAGTAACGCCATGTCATCTGTGTTAGGCTATGTCGGGCGTATTAACGAATATGAATTACAATATGTCGATACCACTAATTACGCTGCCACTAATTTTATTGGAAAACTTGGCATCGAAAAATATTATGAGAAAGAACTACATGGCACGGTGGGTTATCGACAGGTCGAAACCGATGCCAGCGGTCAAACCGTTAGAATTTTAAAAAATATCCCGTCTGTATCCGGTAAAAATTTATATTTAACCATCGACAGCCGATTGCAACTTGCCGCACAAAAAGCATTAGGACAAAATCACGGAGCTGTCATCGCTATTCAACCGAGCACGGGACAAGTACTCGCCCTCGTCAGCAACCCCTCGTACGATCCCAATCTGTTTGTGAACGGCATCAGCCAAAAAGACTTTAATCGATTACAGCATGATCCCGCACACCCACTCTATAATCGAACGTTGCGTGGACTTTATCCGCCCGGCTCCACCATTAAACCTTTTATTGCCACCGAAGCATTAAATGCAAACATCACCAACACAGAATTTACACTGTTTGATCCGGGTTGGTATAAGTTACCCAACAGCTCACATGTTTTTCATGATTGGAAACCCGGCGGACATGGATGGGTGAATATTTCTAAGGCGATTATTGAATCATGCGATACCTATTTTTATGACCTCGCCCATAAAATGGGGATTGATCGTATCGATGATATTTTAGGTCAATTTGGATTTGACAAACCCACGGGTATCGACATGGGCGAAGAACTCGCGGGCAATATACCCTCGCCCGAATGGAAAATGAAAAACCGCGGCTTACCTTGGTACCCTGCCGATACGATTCTTTCTGGCATCGGCCAAACATTTATGCAAGTCACGCCAATGCAATTAGCTACCGCAACCGCAACACTTGCCAATCACGGCGTGCGTTTTCGTCCACAATTACTGTTTGCAACACAAGCAGACGATGAACAAATAATTTATACTCACCCGATAACCGAAACACCCGTTGTGCTCAAACAGGATATATATTGGGAAACAATTATCAACGCGATGCAAAACGTTATTACAGAAGGCACCGGCTATTCTTTTGGACACCCCTCTTATTCGGTCGCTGCGAAAACGGGCACAGCTCAAGTGGTTAATTCACGCGAAAATGATAATGCCGCCGACAACATTCCTATACAACTGCGCAACAATTCTGTGTTTATCGCTTTCGCGCCTATTCAAAACCCTAAAATTGCCATCAGTGTCGTCATCGAAAATAGTCACGACGCCATTAGAATTTCGCGCGAAATCATGGACAGTTATTTATTGAACCCCGAACAGGACATAGCTCATGCCACTACAAGACCAGCTCAGTGAACGCTTTCGACGAAAACAAAGCGGCACACAATATCGCACACTATTACAAGTGTTACATATTGATATCACTTTACTTTTAAGCGTCGTTCTTTTAATGACGGTAGGTCTTTTTATTTTGTATAGCGCCAGCAATCAAAGCAGTGCTATTTTTTCACAAGGCATCATGCATATCGGTTTGGCATTATTGATCATGATCGTCTTGGCACAATTATCACCTATCACATATTCACGCTGGTCACTCACTTTATTTATCATCAGTTTATTGCTATTGGCGCTCGTGCTCGTCATTGGCCATATCGATAAAGGCGCACAACGTTGGCTAAACTTAGGTTTATTTCGCTTTCAACCATCCGAACTCATGAAGCTGTCATTGCCCATGATGCTTGCCCGATATTATCAAACCAGTAATTTACCACCAAAATTTAAAGAAATTTGTATCGGTATACTGCTGATCCTTCTCCCTGTTTTACTCACGCTCAAAGAACCCGATCTTGGCACGGCGATTATATTATTAATCGCTGGCGGCGGTATTTTATTATTTGCCGGCATACAATGGCGCTATATTTTAGGTACAACGTTTGTTGCCGTTATTTCTGCACCTTTTTTGTGGCGAGTGATGCATGACTATCAAAAACAACGCATCTTAACATTTTTAAATCCAGCACGCGACCCGCTGGGATCCGGTTATCATATCATTCAATCTAAAATCGCGATTGGCTCCGGCGGCCTCTTTGGCAAAGGCTGGCTACAAGGCACACAGTCACATCTACATTTTTTACCCGCACATGCCACTGATTTTATTTTTGCCGTATTTGGCGAAGAATTTGGATTTATTGGCTGTGTCATTTTATTACTCATTTATTTAGCCATTGTTGCACGCTGCATATATATCACCAGCCAAGCACAAAACACGTACACAAGGTTGTTGGCCGGCGCGCTCTCGCTTATATTTTTTACATCGGTATTCATTAATATTGGCATGGTCTGTGGCATTCTGCCTGTCGTTGGTTTACCATTGCCGCTGGTAAGTTATGGTGGTTCGTCGATGGTTATCACGCTCGCCAGCTTAGGTTTATTAATGTCTATCCATGGACATCAACAACTATTATCACATTAGGACAATATGAAACGGATTATTTTTTTAACATTATTTTTTATTTTACCCTGTTTTGCAGCAAACACGCCGTTTGGATTGCGCAAAGATGTGCACGCGTTTGTTGTGTCCATGCATCAACAGCATCAGTTTGACACACGTAAACTCACGGCGCTCATGAATGATGTTCATCCCTTGCCAGTTGTCATGCAACAAACAGCACATCCATACGAAGAACAGCCTTGGTTTAAATATTACCCGACTTTTATTACCCCTGACCGCATTCAAAAGGGTATTATATTTTGGAAGAAAAATAATGATGCACTCACTCGCGCAGAAAAAATATATGGCGTACCGCCCGCCATTATCGTTGCACTCATTGGCATCGAAAGTACCTATGGGGAAAACACTGGCACTTACCGCGTATTAGATTCGGTCTCAACACTCGCCTTTAACTATCCACCGCGCGCAAAATTTTTTAAAAACCAACTGGAAGAATTCCTGTTGCTCTGTCGCGAAAAACATTTAGATCCCAAAACACTCAAGGGGTCCTATGCCGGCGCCATTGGACAACCACAATTTATTCCCAGCAGCTTTCGCCATTATGCGATCGACTTCAGTAACAATGGAACCATCGATCTGTCGTACAATACAACCGATGTCATCGGCAGCATCGCAAACTATTTATATTTAAATGGCTGGCATCGCCATGAACGGATTGCCACCAAAATAACCGAACACACTAAAAGCATTGCCAGTGATTCGACGATGATTAATTCAATGCTGAAAGGCGCGAGCACACATCTGAATTTGCGACAAGGCACCTTACTCAAACTAAAAACTAAAAACGGCTATGAGCATTGGATTATTTATCCAAACTTTTTCGTTATCTTAACTTATAATCACAGCGTCAATTATGCAATGGTGGCTTATGAATTAAGCCAAGCGATTGAACATGTCATGTCGAGAAGCGCAAGCGACGGAAAAACTTCGTGAATAATATTTTGGATCCAGGAATGCAATACATAAAACTTTGTCGCACATATATTCTTATCACCTCATCTATCTTATTATCAGCCTGTGCCACTATGCCTGGCCAATATAACAAACCGATTCAAAGCCATTACCCCAAACATCGTTACAACCAAGAATACGATAGCGCACCCCGGCATATGGTCGATGTCTCGCTGATTCGCAACGCCATTCCAAAAATAGAACCGACCATATTAAAATATAATCCCCCGAGTTATTACGTCAATGGACAACGCTATCATGTTTTAAAAAACAATACGGGCTACCATGCAACAGGCATTGCTTCGTGGTATGGCACAAAATTTCAAAACTATTTAACCTCGAGCGGCGAAAAATATGATATGTTTAAAATGACCGCTGCCAGCAAGACATTACGCATTCCCTGTTATGCGCGCGTCACTAATTTAGAAAATGGTCATCGCGTCATTGTTAAAGTAAATGATCGCGGCCCCTTCAAACAAGATCGAATTTTAGATTTATCCTATGTTGCTGCCAAAAAACTGAATATCCTCCAAAAAGGCACCGGGCTCGTTGAAGTATCTGTCTTGACCCCACAAGTTGCAAAGACTGCATCAACAAAAACTATTCAATTACCAAAAAACACTAAGCCCAGAATTTATTTACAACTCGGCGCGTACAGCGAATCCGCACATGCGACAATTGTAGAGCATGATGCACAAAAAGCAGTTAACACTGTCCCGTCTCATGTTTATCGACAACGCCGAGGCAAAGAACTACTTTACCTCGTTCGCATTGGCCCGATTCCGACCGTCGCAGCGGCTGATATCATCACAAGCAAGCTCAAAGCCGCCCATTTGCCAACGCCGATGACTGTCATCGAGGAAACGATGCGGTAACCCTTTTTCTGTCAGAGCGCTCGCGCGCCTTCAGGGCTGACAAATGTTTTTTAGCACTGTCATTCCCGCCCGGGGCTGCGATAGCAGCAGCCGGGAATCCATAGACCAGCAAGTCAAATATTAAAAAATTTAGCAAGATTACGATTTATTTGACCATGGATCCCCTGCCGCGCATTCGCGCGCAGGGGATGACACCAATTTCGGAGATGACAGATGAGCAAATATAGGTTAATCTCTGCCCTGCTCTTAGGAGCATTGCGAGTGCGGGCCGGATCCCAACCAGGGACGGCAACTAGATAAGTGCAACAAAGTAATTGCGGAGAGATGTCCGAGTGGTTTAAGGAGCACGACTGGAACTCGTGTATACGCTTCACGGCGTATCGAGGGTTCGAATCCCTCTCTCTCCGCCAGTTGGGAAATATCTTTGTTGGCGAGCCCTCGCAGAGGGCTCGCCAACAAAGATATTTCCCAACTGGCGGTGTTTTTTGGACGAAGTTCGAACTTTCTTTGACGAAAATCCGAATTCCTAATTTTGAAACCCAATCGCTCGGGCGGGCAAAAAGGAAGCGGGTTGGGGGAAGGAATTTTTGCCCGCCCTCGCTTTCCGATTCCAATTTTTTTCTGCCGCCGCCGAATTTCGTATTTCGCTTTGCGAAATGCGCCGCCAAGAAATTTGTTTGATTAAATTCATTGTATTTGTTATCATACTTATGAAAGGTTAGACAAGCACCCATACTAATACTATCATACTTAGGAAACTATGAAAAGTCAAAGCAATAACGAAAATGAAACAATTGGGGATAAAATAAAACTGCTTAGGAATAAGCAGGGTTTAACGCAGGACGAATTGGCAAGAAAATCCGATCTTCCCTACACAACGCTGACTAAAATTGAAACAAATGTCATTACCAAACCGTCAATCCAGACTGTTTCGAAAATTGCACAAGGATTAGGTATTACAATTGATAATTTAATGAAATAAAATTATGAATAATGATATTTTAAAAAGACGAAAGTTACCAAAAGAATCAGCTTTGTATTCAGCAATGTCCGATGGCGTATGCAGTGCAATTCGAGGGATAATAAAAGAAGCAATCGACAGTGGAAACAATAAAATTTTTATTAGAACAAATCTTAAGCGAGGGTTACCTTTAGAAAATATAAATAAAGTTGCTGGTCCTTTTGTTGAAGCGTGGGCTTTAGAAAAATTTGAAGAAATATCAGATAAGGTTGGGAATAAATATGGCTTAGTTAATGTTGAAGCTGGGAAAAGACTCGATGCATTTGATATGGTTTTGCAATTTAAGCTGAAGGGCATAGATGATTATGTGTCTGCAAATGTAGATTCAAAAGCAACAGCAGAAGATATTCTGACTTCAGGGAAAAGCCCAAACATTACTTCCTTTGCAAGAATAAGAAATGAGTATCTTGATGATCCTGATTACATTTTTCTTGTTCTTTCGCTAAAGCATAAAGTGTTCAGTGAAAAAGCTGATGGCAATGGAATTACAAATGGGATTATGCAGGTAAACGCTTGTCATGTTTATGACATTAAATATGTTTCAGCAAAAGACTTAAATTACAATCCAGCATTAGGCACTGGTCAAATGCAGATTAGAGATATTCATTATGTTGATGAGGAACGAAAAACAGCAGAACAGTTTATAAAAATGATTGATGAAAAATATATCAATTCTAGGGGACTTAAACCTTGGTTGAAATTAGCTGAAAAGTACAAATGGATTAAAAGTGAATAATTATGAAAACGAATTATTTCATCACTGGTAACGCAATAGAAGAGTTAAAAAAACTTCCCGATGCAAGTGTTGATTTAATTTGTACTGATCCGCCCTATAATTTGGGCAAGGATTACGGCAACAATATCGACTGGAAGCAGTGGCATGAATACGAAAGTTTTACTCTTGATTGGCTTACGGAAAGCAAAAGAGTTTTAAAAAAAAATGGCAGCATTTATGTGTTTATGGGAGTAAAATTTGTTTCCCGATTGTTTTTAATGCTTCAAGAATTAGAGTTTCATTTTAATGGTTGGATAACTTGGCATTACACGCAAGGCATGGGAAGAACAAAAGGATTTTCGCCAAGGCACGAAGACATTCTGTATTTCACAAAATCTGATGATTTTATATTTAATCTTGAAAATATCAGAATCCCACAAAAATATTTCAGAGAAAGAAACAATATGAAAGGAGCAAACCCTGGCGATGTGTGGGAATTCTCTCATGTTCATTATTCCAACCCCGAGAGAGTAAAACACCCGACGCAAAAGCCAGAAGCTTTAATAAAAAGGATTATTTCAGCAAGTAGCAATAAAGGCGACATTGTTTTAGACCCGTTTGTTGGCAGTGGTACAACTTGTGCAGTATCTAATTTCCTAGATCGTAAATGGATTGGTTTTGATATCAATCCCGAATATGTTGCGATGTCAGAAAAAAGAGTAAAAAAAGAAATAAATATGCTGGATTCTTTTGATCCGAGAGAGGAAAGAACACCGAGAGATTTGAAAAAAAATAATTCACAACAGAATAGTTTTTTTCCCATAGAAAATCAAAAATAAGATTATGGACAAAGATATTCAATCACAATTAGACAGAGCGAGAGAATTATTGCAGGCATTAGAAAATGCTTGTGATAATGATTTGCGAGCAAAAGATGTTTCTGGAAAGACAAAAAATTTATCACAAGAAGTTCTGCTTAAAGTAAGGCATTTACTAGACCAAACCATTTATAAATTTTTTGAAAAACATTATTTATCCAGTCTTTCTGATACAGATAAAAAATCTGCAAAAGTTTATTTTCCGATAGTTTCTAAAAATGACGATTTGAAGTCAGTTTTGGGTAGAGCAAAAATGAGCGATCTTGAAACAAGTCACCAAGATTTTTATAAACTTATAGATTCCGTTCAACCTTATAATCAAGATTATTTGTGGTTAAAGTATTTAGCAAACTACGCTTCGGAAAAACATATTAGACTAACACCACAAACAAAAACTGAAACGAAAAGGGTAACTGTTTCTCGTGGTAGTGGTTCCGTATCTTGGGGTCCGGGTGTAACATTCGGTGGTGGTGTTAGTGTTATGGGTGTTCCTATTGATCCTGCAACACAAATGCCAGTTCCAAACAATATTACCGAAACGAAAGTTGAAAATTGGGTATCGTTTTTGTTTGAAGGTAGCGATGTGAATGTTCTTTGGTTGTGTAAAAAATCTGTTGAAGACGGAGAGAATATTGTTAAAAGAGTTTTAGAATTTGTATAATTAAAACAGGTGGCGCGCCAGTTTCACTGGCACGAAATTCGGCGGCGGCAGAAAAAAATTGGAATCGGAAAGCGAGGGCGGGCAAAAATTCCTTCCCCCCAACCCCCTTCCTTTTTGCCCGACCGAGCGATTGGGTTTCAAAATTAGGAATTCGGATTTTCGTCAAAGAAAGTTCGAACTTCGTCCAAAATTTGTAAGGCGGGCGCCCCCTTTTTTTTTCCGCCCGCCCGCAGAAGCGACCCTTTCGGATTGACAAACTGCCAAAGAATCTGAAAAAATATCGGCTCGAACTTCATTTTTGGCCAAAAGCGCGCTTCCTTCATTTTTAAAACAAGAATACACATGCTAACTATAGTATATATACAGACGCGCATAATTAAACGGACATAATGCCTATAGAAATGGAGCCAGATAACCTCGTATTTGATTTGGATTTTTTTGTATGCTTCTGAACACTCGCGTTAACGTACCCACAATTTCATCCTTGGTTTCAAAATATCGATTGTGTGTACCCCTCATTCTCGTGTGATGCCAAAGTGTTTCAATTGCATTGAGTTCTGGTGAATATGGTGGCAAGTTAACAACCTCAATACTTTTTCGGTGATCCTTAAACCACAACCAAACATCTTTATCTTTGTGATAAGACGCATTGTCTTGAATATAAAAAATATGCCGACCAAAATACTGTTGATCAGCGACAATTATAATTCCCTACCGTTTATGATGAACGATTTTGGCTATAAGAGCCCAATTTTTTTACATTATTCCTGTTTCAGACTCATTTTGCATTGGAATCTGGTATCAATTTCAGCCTCATCTTGCATTGGAAGAGACTCGCTCTCGAATATTGCCACAAACTCCGCTATAATCGCTGGCGGTGGCTATGCGAGTCCTTTTGCGGCACGACATTATGAACCCCGCCAGATCCGGAAGGAAGCAACGGTAATAATCGATGTGAGCGCGAAATATGGCTGGTATGGTCACCATTAATAAAAATCCCCGCGATCAAGTCGCAGACGCAGTGAAAAGGACACCATCCCATGAGCTATCAAGTACTCGCCCGAAAATGGCGACCACGTGACTTTCAAACCCTCGTCGGTCAAGAACATGTTAGCCGCGTACTCATTCACGCACTCGAACAAAATCGCCTCCATCATGCCTATTTATTCACCGGTACTCGCGGTGTGGGCAAAACCACCGTTGCGCGAATTTTGGCCAAATGTCTCAATTGCGAAACTGGCATCACCGCCACCCCTTGCAACAAATGCGATGCTTGTCTCTCCATCGACAGTGGCCGCTTTGTGGATTTAATCGAAGTCGATGCCGCATCACGCACTAAAGTCGAAGACACGCGCGAACTTTTAAACAACGTACAATATTCGCCAACACGCGGACGATTTAAGATTTATCTGATCGACGAAGTGCACATGCTCTCCGGCCACAGTTTTAACGCCTTATTAAAAACATTAGAAGAACCGCCCGAGCACGTAAAGTTTTTATTAGCCACGACCGATCCACAAAAGTTACCGATTACGGTTTTATCGCGCTGCTTGCAATTTTATTTAAAGAATTTGTCAACGGAACAAATTTCCAAACATTTACAACATGTTTTAACAGAAGAAAAAATTAAATTTGAACTGCCAGCAATCATGCAATTATCACATAGCGCAAACGGCAGTATGCGCGATGCATTAAGTTTATTGGATCAAGCCATTTCATTTGGCCATGGCACAGTTCAAAACGCCGATGTCAGTCAAATGTTAGGCGCGATCGATCAACATGAAATTCAATCTATTTTGGAGGCGCTCGCAAATAAAAACAGCAACGAATTAATCAATATCAGCGCGCGATTAGCGGATTATTCGCCCGATTACAATAATGTATTAGAATCCTTATTAACATGGCTGCACGCCATTGCGATGACGCAAATCATTCCCGGCATCAGCACCGTACTGCATGAAGAACATTCAGATAGCATTGAAACATTTAGCAAACAATTCTCACCCGAAGACATACAGCTCTATTACCAAATTGCACTCATGGGTCGACGCGATTTAAATCTTACCCCCGATGCGCGTATTGGTTTTGAAATGATTTTGTTACGCTTACTTGCATTCGAACCCATCAATATATCCGCCGCACCCCAACAACAAAGCGCCCCTGTTAAAAAATTTGTGACGCCTGTCAAACAAGCGGAGGCACCCACAATGGGATCAACCCATAATTGGAATACATTGCTCGCTGATTTATCGTTAAGCGGCATGGCACAGTCGCTCGCTCTTAATTGCGCATTCAAACGTTTTGAAAATGACAGGATGGAATTAACCTTGCATCCTTCGCATGCGGCTTTATTAAATGACAAACTCAAAACACGTTTAAACCAGGCGCTCAACGCTCATTTTCAAAAGACCATTCAGCTAAGCATCACCCTCGCCGAACCCGACGTCGAAACGCCGGCTGGCCTACAACAACGCAAAACCGACGAACGACATCAATCCGCCGTTGCCGAAATCCAACAAAATCCGACTGTACAGGCATTAGTCGATAAATTAGGCGCGAAAGTCGCGCCAGAATTGGTTAAGCCGTCATCGGACTAATTGATTCCATGCCCGAAAATCACTATACTCACAGCTCTTAATAACACAGAGGTAATAACCATGGCAGAAAAACCCGCCCCCAACCTGGACATGCAAACCATGTTAAAGCAAGCGCAACAAATGCAAAAACAAATGCAAAAAGCACAACAAGAAATCGTCGCACTTAAAGTCACTGGCGAAGCCGGTGGTGGTTTAGTTAAAATCGTCATGAATGGTGCTCATCACGTTCAAAAAGTTGAAATTTCTCCTACCTTAATGGGTGAAGAAGAAGAAATGTTGGAAGATCTTGTTGCCGCTGCATTTAATGATGCCTCGAAAAAAGTGGAAGAAGCAACCAAACAAAAGATGGTTGATATTGCCAAAGACATGAATTTACCCACGGATGGCGGCGCAATAAAGTAGAACATATATGACCTTTAGTCGTTTATTGGATGAACTGATTGATGCTTTGCGCTGTCTGCCGGGAGTAGGACCTAAAACTGCTCAACGCATGGCATTTCATTTACTTGAACGGAATCGAACGGGCGGAATTCATCTATCTGAAACTATCGTCAATGCAGTTAAAAACATCGGCCATTGCAAACGCTGCCGCGTTTTTAGCGAAACCGATATCTGTCAGCTCTGTCAAAACACCGGTCGCGATTCTAAAAAACTTTGTATCGTCGAATCACCGACCGATATTATGGCGATCGAACAAACCGGTATTTTTCGGGGATATTATTTTGTATTGATGGGACATTTATCCCCGCTCGATGGCATTGGCCCGCAACAACTCGGTTTAAGTTTATTGCAAGAACGATTCAAAGATGAAAACATCCAAGAAGTGATTATTTCCACGAGTCACACCGTCGAAGGCGAAGCCACCGCACATTACATCGCCGAGCTCGCCAAACCGTTTAAAAAACACATTACACGCATCGCACACGGCATCCCCTCCGGCAGCGATTTAGAATATGTCGATGGACGAACGTTGGCGAATGCATTGATGGATCGGAAGGTATATATCTAACGCAGCTCAGAGTACGTTGAACCGCAAGGCCCAACGTACATTTTATTTAGTAGGTTGGGCCGTGAGGCCCAACAAATCATTCCTATTGGGCTTCGCTTCGCTCAAATTGCACCACATTGAGACACTGTGGTCAAGTAATTTTCACCTTATCCGGAATTCGCATTAATAACTGTAATTTCTGATAGATTAGCAGTTAGTTATTCAGGAGCATAAAACGACCCAAGCGGATTGTATTATTTAAAACGGCTTGGCAACTCACATAGCGGACTTGATCCCTTAGTTCCAGCAATATAGAAAACTTCAGCATGTGAAAAAATCTTGAATTTATTTCCCATATACATATAATTGCATATATACAATGAGTTTTTGAAGCTGACAGTGACTTCTAAAAACACCAGTTCTTTTTGTCAGTGATTGCCTCAGGTTATTACTTATTATTTTCTATATTTACAGGAGCAATGGGTTATGCCTGCCGATACGACGACCGAAACTTATGGCGAAGGAAAACGTTTAGCCTATTATATGGATCGATTAATAGCTCGTGAAATGGTTGGTTGTGCACCTAGTTGTTGCTGTTGTTTTTTTACAGATATTCGTGCACAGATAACAGACTTACGAGACCTAAGGGGCAAATGAGAACAAGTTGACGATAAAGCAGACATGGCATCCGTCGAAAAACTTTTAACACCCTATAGCGAAGGTAACAAATGGCGTAATAAAGTAGTCAAACGCGGGCTCAATGTTTTTAAAAAGAAGAAAAATACTCTACAAAGCCAACGAAAGCCAGCGTGAGTTTATCACGGCAAAGAGCCAAAAAGCCCTGCGTCCCTTGATTTTAAAGGCTAAACGACCTTATGATGCGTATACACTAACGCCGGATAGTTTTGGTCGGCTGACATGGAATTTTTCAATATTTAAAGCATTCATTAGGTTTTTTTCATCGGCGGACATTTCTTCCAGTTTATAAATCGTTTTTACGGCACCTCGTTTTTCTGTATTCGCCTCGAGCACCGCGCCCAGCCGAATGTTATTTAAAGAATCTAAAAGGCGGTCTAATGATCCTGTAAAGCCCATTTTTTCCTTTGCTTGTTTCCAAAGTAAAACCGCCAATAAATAACCCATCACGCAGATAAAAAAATGCACCTTGATTTTTTGGTCTGTCCAGTGCAATTGAGGCCTAATCGCTAAGTGATAAGGGTTCTTCATATTTTTAAATGAATGTTCAATATGCGATTGACCGTGATAAGCATTAATAATTTCTTCAGTACGCCAGTCGTGCCGGCTGGTCATTAATATTCTTATGCCCAATGTTTCTTCGAGATTTTTTATCTTTTCCTGCTCAACAATATAATCCAATCGAAATCCATTATCGTCAACCTTGTTCCACGAAAAGGAAATTATCTCGTCCAGTTTTTTTTCATGAATTAACGTCGTTATTTTACTTTCATAGGCGTCCTTTTCTTTTTGGCTCAAGGGTTTGTTGACCGTCTTGTCTTTGATTTCTCGGAGGTCTTTTTCTGCTCTTTCAATTTGCTGATATATCCAACCCAGCTGTCCAGCCTTTAGATTTTCCGAAATAAAAACAACGATAGTCCTTTCTTCCTCCCAAATCACTTTTTTGATGCGATAGACTTGCCAAGTTTGTTCGCTCACTTCAATCGGTTCTAAACGATCGATAGCGTCCAGAACCAACGCTTTGTGTTGATAGGGAGTTAATGCGCCAACATAATGAATTCCTGATGCTTTAAGTAGATTTAAATTCTCTTTTGAATTGTTACCTCGATCAAACACAACGGTATGATGTCCAATATCCAAATTTAAGAAGGCCATTCTTTCTTTTAATTTTTCAACGATTGATTGGAATATTTTAGAGTCATGACGGTTGCCTTCGTAGGTTAAATGAAAAAGTGGAATCATATCTTTTTGGGTAACCACCAGAGCCAATCCAATTTGACGCAAATCATTTCTTTTTTGTTTGTTTCGTCCGCGTTGGACAATCGTACAGCGATCATTCGTGGTGTGAATGTAGGTAAAGAAGTTCGTCGTATCA
>Ga0155284_178_pt1 | contig 32376 bp, 34 predicted proteins | sample RifCSPhighO2_02_FD_106252 | JGI IMG/M metagenome (GOLD analysis project Ga0155284, IMG submission 106252) | Gammaproteobacteria bacterium RIFCSPHIGHO2_02_FULL_42_13 | reverse complement strand
TTTGATATAGCCGGTTTTTAAATCAGCTTGTAGACCCACTCCATGCGTTAGATTGCCAGGTTGCGTTAGGGTAACTGGTTGATCGGTTTCGGCAAACGATCGGTCGGGGTAATAAGTCAAACGGCTGGTTGTGAGGGTTAAATTTTGGCTATTTTTGCCCGGTGGTTGAAAGATCAAAACATGACCCCAAAGTATGATCGTGTTCATGCCGCCGATAGCTTTTCCGTGATCACCCAAAATATGCCAAGGCGGCCCTTGTGCGCTTTTTGTAATGTAGTATGGGTTGTCGAACAGAGTGGTATCATCTTGTTCATAATGTGTTGCGTTGGGTCCGCTCAGCGTGGTGTGCACTTTGCCCAGTAGGTCGATTTGCATGGCATGAATATCGGTCATGAAGGTATCCGGGTTGGTGGGTTTGTTGGCTTGTGTTGTTATTTGATGTGCATCAAAAATAAGCCAAGCCGTAAAGAGAATGGTAACGATAATAAAAATACGCGTTTTCCAATGTCGATTAATCCATTTCATTTATAAAAACCGATTATAAATTTTTTCTAATGTGCCTTGCGCTTTCATGATTAAATCACATACTTCGCGCGCCGCTCCTTTGCCGCCTGATTGAGTCGTGACATAATGAGCCTGTTGTTTGACAAATTCAATTGCATTTGCTGGGGCAACCCCGAGTCGTGCTTTTTTTATTAAGGGTAAATCAGTTAAATCATCACCCATGTAAGCAACTTGATTATCGTTCAGCTTGAGTTTCTTTAATAGATCATGATAGGCAGGTGTTTTATCAGGGGAGCATTGATAGACATGTTTGATGCCCAATGATTGCATGCGCGCAGTGACGACAGCTGATTTTCGTCCGGTAATAATAGCTATTTCGACGCCAGTTTCGAGTAAAAACTTTATGCCCAATCCATCCTGGCTATTAAAGCCTTTAAATTCAATGTTTTCGTCGGTGAGATATAACGTGCCATCGGTTAACGTGCCATCGACATCGAAAACAAGTAGTTTTATGTCTTTCGCAAGATTTAACACATCGTCCATTAGGTAACCCCCGCCCTTAACAGATCAATAAAATTAAACGCACCGGTCACTTGATTGTTTTCATTGGTGACTAAAAATGAATTGATTTTTAGTTTTTCCATTAATTGTAAGGTTTCTGCAGCCAGCATATTTTCGTTGACCGTTGTGCAGTGGCGCGTCATTACTTTGCCGATGGTTGTCTGGCGAATATCAATGCCTTGATCAAGCGTGCGACGTAAATCTCCGTCCGTGTAAATACCCAAGAGATGATTGTCGCTATCGACAATACTGGTCATGCCGAGACTTTTGCGCGTCATCTCTAAAATGGCGTGCGTTAAAAGTATGTCTTCAGTGACTTTTGGAATGGCATCGCCGGTATGCATGATATCTACGATGCGTAATAGTAAACGGCGACCTAATTGTCCGCCAGGGTGTGATCGTGCAAAATCTTCTTTGGTAAATCCGCGTGCTTCTAATAATGCAATCGCCAATGCATCGCCGATAACGAGTGTTGCCGTTGTACTGGAAGTTGGCGCCAGGTCAAAAGGTCCTGCTTCTTTTTGCACATGAACATCGATGTTGACGTTGGCTTCTTTCGCTAGGGTGGATTGAGGTTTGCCGGTCAATGCGATCAATGGGCACCCCAATCGTTTGATTATCGGTAATAATACTTGGATTTCTGTCGTTTCACCGGAATAGGAGATGGCTAAGATCACATCGCCAGCGGTAATCATACCAAGGTCTCCGTGACTGGCTTCGGCAGGGTGTACAAACAGTGCAGGGCTGCCGGTGCTAGCCAATGTGGCCGCTATTTTACGTCCAATATGGCCAGATTTGCCCATCCCCATCACGACAATGCGATGTTTACAATCGAGTAAATACTGACAGGCTCGCGCAAAATCATCGTTGATTCTATCGTGCAAGTTTTGGATAGCCGCCAATTCAATATTGATCGTTTTTTGTGCAGACTCTATAAATTTGTTCATTTCAGTGGTGAATATTATCGATTTTGGTTCGATTGTGCAAGTTTTTGACATATTTAACTGACTGAATACATAAAATTGTCTCACTCTAACATAAGTGGCAGAATTATCACGGAAAATTGGCAATTTATGTCAATTTCGGACTATTATATTGTATAAGCTAGGATTACTAACAGGAAGGGACTATGCCGGGTAATTTTGTCACAATTAAAGGATTAAAATTTCGCTTCAATGATCGATGGATCTTTGATGATGTCGATTTAGAAATCCCAAAGGGCAAGATCACGGCGGTGATGGGACCTAGTGGAACCGGCAAAACGACCCTGTTAAGATTGATTGGCGGGCAGCTTTGTCCTGAGGGAGGCACCATCGATGTGGATGGAGACAATATCCACAATCTTTCTCGCAAAAATCTTTATCGCGTCCGAAAAAAAATGGGCATGCTATTTCAAAGCGGCGCGCTATTTTCTAATTTAAACGTGTTTGATAATGTTGCGTTTCCCTTGCGTGAGCACACGAATCTGACAGAAGAGATGATTCGCGATTTAGTTTTAATTAAACTGGAAGCAGTGGGGTTGCGTGGTGCGGCTGGTTTAATGACGAGTGAATTATCCGGTGGTATGTCAAGACGAGTTGCGCTGGCTCGTGCAATTGCATTGGATCCGCAAATGATAATGTATGATGAACCGTTGACCGGTCAAGATCCGATTACCATGGGCGTATTGGTGCAATTAATTAAAATGCTGAATGATAATTTAGGGTTGACGAGCATTATTGTATCGCATGATGTCAAAGAAATTGCGAGCATTGCCGATTATGTTTATTTGTTATCGGATGGAAAAGTCATCGCGCATGATATACCAGAGGCTCTGTTTCATTCAGATGAACCACATGCTAAACAATTTATGCAAGGACTGCCCGATGGCCCGGTGCCATTTCATTATCCGAGTATTGATTTAGAAAAAGAATTATTTTCGGAGCGCAAATCATGAGAAAAGCCATTCAAAATTTTGGACGCATCGGTGTGCAATTTATGGAAGGCTTCGGTCGTTCTGGCTATGTGTTGTTTCGTTCATTGTTTCGAAAGCCCGATTTTAAACATGGATTTACGTGTTTAGTCGAGCAAATTTATAATGAAGGCGTGTTATCTTTAAGTATCATTGTAGTCTCGGGATTATTTATCGGTATGGTGTTAGGTTTACAGGGCTACAATATTTTAGAAAAATTTGGGACGACAGAAGCGCTCGGCCAATTAGTGGCGTTGAGTGTGGTGCGAGAATTAGGGCCGGTGGTTGCTGCGTTATTATTTGCGGGGCGTGCAGGTTCTGCGTTAACTGCAGAGATTGGGTTGATGAAAGCAACAGATCAATTGTCCATGATGGAAATGATGGCGGTTGATCCGCTGCAACGCATTATTTCGCCGCGATTATGGGCTGGGTTTATTTCATTACCGATCTTAGCGACTATTTTTAGTGCCGTTGCTATTTACGGCGGTTATTTGGTGGGAGTGAAATGGTTGGGCGTCGATGCGGGTGCGTTTTGGTCTGGTATGCAATCCAACGTGTCGTTTCGAATTGATATTTTAAACGGTATTATTAAAAGTTTGTTTTTTGGCGTAGCGGTGACTTGGGTGGCTGTATTTCAAGGATATGATTGTGTGCCAACAGCAGAAGGTATTAGTCGCGCAACGACGCGCAGCGTGGTGTATGCTTCATTAGTGATTTTAGGGTTAGATTTTATATTAACGGCCATGATGTTAGGGGGATGGTGATGTACAAAAAACATAGTCTGGAGTTTATGGTGGGCTTGTTTATGCTCGCAGGCGTAATTGCTTTTATTGTGTTAGCATTGCAAGTGAGCGGTTTAACAAGTTATTCTTCTGAGCCGACCTATCAAATTACAGCGAACTTTGAAAACGTCGGTGATTTGAAAGAGCGCGCGATGGTGACAGTGGCGGGTGTTAATGTTGGCCGTGTAACAGACATCACCTTAAATCCAACGACTTTTGCTGCGGTTGTTACCATGAGTATTGAAAACAAATATAACAATATTCCCACCGATTCGACGGCAAACATTTATACCGCTGGATTATTGGGTGCAAATTATATTAGCATTGTGCCAGGATTTGATAGTGCTGTTTTGAAGAATGGTGGGGTGATTGAAAACACCAATCAGGCGATGATTTTGCAAGATTTAATTGGAAAATTTATGTTTAATACCAATAAAACGCAGAGCGCCACAACCAAATAAGGAGAGATCAGGTGTTGAGAAAAATAATGATTGGTTTGTTTGTTTTATTATTGAGTACGGCGGCGATGGCAGCGACGCCCGATCCAATGATCATGATGCGATCCATGTCGGATCAGATGTTATCAACGCTCAAAAAAGAGCGAGCCAATTTAAAGAAAGATTCAGAATTGCTTTATAGCTTGGTGAATAAAATTGTGGTGCCACATGTTGATACAGCCGGCATGGCGCGTTCTGTATTAGGGCGCACCGTTTGGCAGGAGGCGACCGCTGCTGAGCAAAGTGCATTTATAGAAGCCTTTAAACGCGTGGTGGTCAATACATATTCGTCTGCATTGAATGCCTATACAGATGAAACGATTAATTTTTTTCCGATCCGTGGTGGTTATGAAGGACAACAACGTATTAAAGTGAATAGCGAGGTCATTCGTAGTGATGGTCCGCCGATAGCGGTTAATTATTCATTAGCGTTGTTTAAAACCGTGTGGAAAGTGTATGATTTAAATGTCGAAGGGATTAGCCTTTTGCAAAGTTTTCGTGCACAGTTTTCAGAACAAATTGCGCAAGGCAAAAATATTACGCAAATTACACAAGAATTGCGCCAGCATAAAAAAGGAAAGTAAATGCATTTAGAGCTAACAGACAAAGGATTTCATCTGGAAGGTCCCTTAACGTTTCAGCATGTCAGAGATATTTGGAATGAAAGCCAAGAATCCTTTGATCAATTTGAAACGCTCGAAGTCGACTTGGCCGATGTATCGCATTGTGATAGTGCCGCGCTGGCGTTATTAATTGAATGGAAACGATTGGCAATACAGCAAAATCAATCTATCGTGTTTCAAAATCTTCCTGTGCAGCTTATCAAAATGGCCAAGATGAGTGGGGTGGAGCGGATTTTTACAAACTAAAGTCCGGACATCGCTACGCAATGGCGCAGCGATTCCGGAATGACAAAAGACCTCGTACTATTTTTTATTTTTTCGTATTTTTCTCATTTTTTTAGCATGATGTCTGTAGGCTTTTTTGCTTTTTTTGACTGAGCTCACCGCTGGGGCAGTAGATGTCGTATCTGCTTGCGCGACGACAGGTGCGGTTGCTGTTGTTGTTGCATTTTCCGTTGTGGCTGCATTGCAAGTCAACGTAAGTAATCCGCCAGCCAAAATTGCTAATAACTGATATTTTTTCATATGATATATTCCTTAGAATTTATTTTCTGTGGGTTAATCCACCCGCATATAATAGCATAAGGAGTTAAAAGTAATATTTATTTTGTATTATTTTTTGGTGTTTTTTATTGGCTGGTCGTTTTTTGTTCGCCATTAAATAATAAGCGGTTGGAATAACGAATAAGGTCAATAATGTGCCAAAACTCATGCCGCCGATGATGGTTAAACCTAGCTGTCGTCGACTGATGGCGTCGGCACCCGTGGCAAGCGCTAACGGCAGAGCGCCTAAGATAATGGCGGTTGTGGTCATTAAAATCGGTCTTAAACGGGTTGCGGCAGCATTAATAATGGCATCCCGAAATGGAACACCTTGGTTTTGTTCTTGATTTGCAAACTCGACGATTAGCACACCGTTTTTTGTGATCAAACCGATTAACGTAATGAGACCAATTTCGGTATAAATATTTAAGGTACTGCCGCTGATGAGTAAAACCAATAATGCGCCAGCCATGGCGAGTGGGACGCTGAGCATCACAATCAAGGGATCTTTAAAGCTTTCGAATTGTGCGCTTAAAATTAAATAGATGAACAATAATGAAAAGATAAATGTTTCAGCCATTTCTTTTCCCGATTCAATATATTGTCGCGAGACACCTACATAATCCAATTGCATCGTATCGGGTAATATTTTTTTAGCGAGCTGTTGAACTTTTGTAATGGCTTCACCCATGGATACGTTAGGAATGGTCGCCGCCGTAATTTTAGCTGAACGCAATTGCTGAAAATGTGATAATGATGAGGCGGTGACTTCTTCTTTTATATCAGCGATTGTGGAGAAGGGTACGAGCTTATTGCTTTGCGTGCGGACAAACAAATTATTAATGGCGCTTGGTTTGTCTTCATATTGTGGATAGAGTTCGGGCATGACCTCATAACTACGGCCGGCCATACTAAAACGAGTGATGACTGGTTTGTTCAAACTGACATTGAGTGCATCATTGATTTCTTGCATCGAAATGCCAAGATCCGAGGTTAGATCTCGATTCACATCGATGAGTAGTTGTGGGGTATCAAATTTTAATGAGCTTGTTACATTAGCTAATCCTCCCCAAGCATTGATGGCAGTGATTAGTTTTTGCGTGCTATCATCAAGCTGTTGGTAACTGTCTGCAGGTGTTTTAATCACAAATGATAACTGCGTACTGCTTGCGCCCGGCAAGGTGGGGAAATTCATCGCAAACGCTTGAATACCTGGCAGCATGAATAATTGTGGATTGACGGTATTTAAAATCTGCTCAACATTTTTTTTGCGTTGATTCCAGGGGGTGAGTGACACCATGCCAAATGCAGTATTAACGCCTTGTGCGCCATTAATAATTGCATGGTGTGCAATTTCGGGTATGTTCGCGAGAATTTGGCCAATCGGTTTGGTGTGGTTTTCTGTATAGGTAATGTTGGCTGCGCTAGGACCGGAGGCCATGAGCATAAATCCGCCTTGATCCTCATCGGGGGCCAATCCTTTTGGCATAGCGATATAGAAAAAATAGCATGACACATAGATGACAAGTGCAGCGATTAAAATAAGATATCGATATTTTAAAATTAGGTTTAGCAATGATTTGTAACCGAGTCTCAATTTTTCAAATGTTTGATTCACTCGATGTTCAAATCCGCTTTCTTCTTTGCCATTCGCTCGATATAACTTAGAACAAAGCATCGGCGATAATGTGAGCGCGATACAACCTGAGACGATGACCGCGCTGGCGAGTGTAAACGCGAATTCCGTAAATAATTTGCCGGTCATGCCTGACATAAATCCAATCGGCGCGTAAACAGCCGCGAGTGTAAACGTAATCGTGATGACGACAAATGAAATTTCGCGCGCACCTTTTAAGGCGGCTTCTTGCGGGGTTAAGCCGTGCATAATATGTCGATGAATATTTTCTAATACGACAATCGAATCGTCGACGACTAAACCAATGGCTAAGACAAATGCTAATAAGGTGAGTAAATTAATACTGTAATTCAATGCCAGCATGAAAGCGCATGCGCCGATAATGGATAATGGAATGGTGACAAGAGGGACTAAAACGGCGCGAAAAGAACCGATCATGATAAAGATCACTAAAAAAACAAGTAGGCAAGCTTCGATAAAAGTGCTCTGTACGTCATGTAATGCGGCAGAAATAAACGTTGCGCCATCCCAGAAAACCTCTGCTTTAACACCGGCGGGTAAGTTATTGATAATATCAGGTAACACCTTATGGATCGCCTTAGAAATATCGAGCGGATTGGCATCGGATTTTGGCATAATGCCAATAAAAATGGCGGGTTTGCCATCGGCGATGACTGAAAAAGTATGGCCGGTGTTGCCCAGTTCTGCATGACCGATGTCTTTGATCTGAACGAGATGGCCATCTTGATTGCGTACCACAATATGGTTGAATTGTGAGGCGGTATGTAAATCCGTGTTGCTCGTTACACTAAAGCTTTGTTCGGCGCCACGGATTGAACCCGCGGCGGCCTGCATATTATTGTTATTTAAGGCTTGCTGCACATCAGACGCAGTCACTTGATGTGCCGCCATTAAAAAAGGATCGAGCCAAATGCGCATCGCATAATCGAGTCCCCCAAATATGGGGGCGTCGCTTACGCCCGTTTGCGATTGCAACGTGGGGCTCACCGTGCGATCGAGATAATCGGATAGTTTATCAGGGCTTAATGAGTTACTGCTAAATGAGAGATACATAACCGCATCGGCATCCGGATTATTTTTGCGAATGATAGGATCTTTAATCTCACTTGGCAGGTTGCCGCGAGTCGCGGCAATTTTGTTGCTGACGTCAATCGCGGCTTGATTGATGTCGTAATTGAGTTTCATATGGACTTGAATATCCGAATAACCCGCGCCGCTTTCCGATGAAATATAATCAATACCGTCGATACCTGAAAGGGCGTTTTCAACCGGCGTCGTCACAAAGCCTTCCATGATGTCAGATGCGGCGCCGGGATAATAAATCGAAATGGCGACAACCGGATATTGAATCTTTGGAAATTCACTGACATGTAGTTTCAAAAAAGAAATGATACCAGTCAGCAGAATTAATAAGCTGATTGTACAGGCAAGCACCGGCCGTTTGATAAAGATATCAGTAAAATGCATTATTATGACCCTTTTGGCGGCGATTGTAGTTTATTGGCTTCTGTTACGAGCGCACCGTCTTGCAGGTTGATCTGGCCACCAATAATCACAGAATCTTTTGCGTTCAAGCCTTTGCTAATAATGACCTGATTGTTCGATAACTTTTTACCAAGCGTTATCGGGGTTTTAACCGCTTTTTTGGTTACGATGCGATAGACATAATCGCCTTTGTCGGAATAACTTACCGCCGTTTGTGGAATGATTAAGACAGGTTGTGGTGTTCCAATAAAAGCGGTGATCGTGACAAACATGCCGGGTAATAATTGATGTTGTGTGTTGATGACTTCAGCTTGTATTTCCAGCGTGCGCGTGTCGGTGTCTAGTTTAGAATTCAGTGCGGTGATTTGACCTTGATAAACACCCGTTGCAGCCGGGCTCGTGAGTTGTATTTTGTTGCCAATACGAAGTTGCAATGCAGATGCTTCGGGAATATCAAAATTCACTAAAATAGGGTCAAGCGCTTGAAAATCTGCGATGGGTTGCCCCGGTGTCAAATAGCTACCGACACTGATATGTGCAATGCCGATGTTTCCATCGAAGGGGGCTTTAATTAGGGTTTGGTTTTCTTGCGCTTGTAAGTTATCGGCTTTTGCTTGATTCACTTTGCGTGTCGCTGTTGCCTTATCAAAATCTGCTTGAGAAATAATATGTTGTTTATAGAGTGTTGAAGAACGTTGGTAATCGGCTTCGCTCAAATTGAGTTCTGCCTGAGCTTCTTGTAGTTGCGTGCGCATCAACGCATCATCGAGTTGTATCAGCGGCGTACCCTGCTTAACGAAATCACCTGAATTGAAATAAATGGCGGTAACACGACCGGCGGTTTCAGCGGTTAACGTAATACCGTTATAAGCAACCAGCGACCCAACGGTTTCAATGCTGGGTTGCCAATTTTTTTGTATGACGGGCGTACTCTCGACGACGATCGGTGGCATTTGAAAACCACTGGCTGTGTTTGCGGTGCGGTAAAAATGTTTGACGGTATAACCAATGATTAGCAGCAGAATGACGAAGAGAATGGCTATTTTTATTAATTTACGTTTCATTGTTGTTCCTATTTGATGACGACAAATGCCGCACCTCCTCTGCGCAATATATTCAGCAACAAACCATTTTTATTTTTATGTGCAATCGTTAATAATACAGGGATGGAGGTCGTGCTCGTACGATCGGCGGAGATGATAATATCACCTGGGCGTAAACCTGCAATAGCAGCGGCGCTATAATCTTTTATTTTCAGTATTTTCACCCCTTGGATATAGCCGTTTATGGGATCTTGTTGATGAATTTCCTGTAATTCCGTGCCATACAAATAGGGGTCGGCTTGCTGACCGCTTGTTTCGCTGTCTTCGGGATTGACGGTCGACATTTGTATCGACAGTGTTTTTGCGTCGCGTAATATTTCAAGTTTTACATTGCTACCCATGCGCAACAGACCGACGGCATTGTGAATGTCACTATTATTTTGAACGTTGTTGTCATTAATTTTGGTGATAATGTCGCCGATTTTTATGCCGGCTTTTGCTGCGGGCGAGTAGGGAATCACTTGTGTGACCACTGCACCTTGTTGACTCGGTATGCCAAAGGCGCTAGCCAAATCGGGCGAAAGTGTTTGAACGAGTACGCCCATTAATCCACGATGCACCTGACCGAATTTTAAGAGTTGTTGCATGACGTTTTGTGCCATATTGATCGGAATGGCAAAGCCGATGCCGACATTTCCACCGGAGTTAGAAATCAATGCCGTATTAATGCCAACGAGTTCTCCTTGCACATTTACCAGTGCGCCGCCAGAATTACCGACGTTAATCGGTGCATCCGTTTGAATAAAGTTTTCTAATCCTTCTATCCCTAAATCGCCGCGATGGATTGCGCTGACAATGCCAGAACTAACGCTTTGATTCAATCCGAATGGGCTGCCGATAGCAGCGACAAAATCACCGACTTGTATTGTATTTGAATCACCCAGTGAAACAGCCGTGAGATTTTTTGCGTCGATTTGAATGACAGCAATATCCGATTCGTTGTCGAATCCGACTAGTTTTGCTTGAAAATGCCTTCCATCATTTAATGTCACCACAACCGTTTTCGCTAAATCAATGACATGTGCATTCGTCAGAATAAGACCTTTTTTTGCATCGACAATAACGCCGGAGCCGATGCCCGTAAAATGAGGATCTTTTGGAATGCGAGGATGCGCATCATTTTGTAATTGTTTTTCTAAAAATTTGTCATTGAGAAAAGGGATCTCGCCTTCTGTGCGAATATTCACAATCGCAGGCATTGTTTTTTTCAGCATGTTCGCCATGGAGGGTTGTTGTGCTTGTATCAGTGACACTGGAATTTTTGCGCTGGCCGTTGTGACCACCAAAAAGATGAAAAGGGTGATTAAGATAGATTTTGTTTTCATGGGTATTTTCCTTGCTTTGTCATTCAGGGAGATTATGTTTAAGACATCCATATCAACGTCGCGATCCGTCCCGTTTCTGGATGGCGTCGATAAGAGAAAAAACGATCAGCATCGCTGTAGGTGCAATATTTACCGCCATAAATATGAGTAACACCTAGCATTTTGAGTTGTATGCGAGCAATTTGTACTAAGTCTAAAAACCAATGATCAGGTTTCGACGGGACAAACGCTTCCGCGCTTTCGATATTATTATGCATAAATACCCGTCTTACCGAATCGTCGATTTCGAATTTATGTCGACAAATTGCTGGTCCAAACCATGCCATGAGTTCTTTGGGTGAGGTGGCGAAGTTTTTTAGCGCATTTCCAATGATACCATCCGCCAAACCTCGCCAGCCAGCATGCACTGCAGCGATTTCAGTACCAGCATTATCGCATAATAAAATAGGCAAACAATCGGCCGTAAGCACCGAACAAATAACGTTTTTCTCTTTTGTGAAACTCGCATCTGCATCGCGGTTTTGATTGTTGGGTAACTGAAGTACGCGGGTGCTGTGTGTTTGCGTCAGCCAGTTCGGTTCGCTCGGTAAGTTTAGAGATTGCTTTAATAAGAGGCGATTTTGTAGAACGGCGTCTAGGTTATCACCGACATGATCCGCTAAATTTAGACTACAAAAAGGTGCTAGGCTTTTGCCGCCTGTGCGTGTTGTTGTGGCGGCATGTATATTTTTTGGTGCAGGCCAATCGGGCCGAATAAATTCTAACGTCATATGGAAACTTAATGTTCTTGTGTATCGATATGTAACATACTCGCCAAATTTTGGAAGTCAATGGGGGTGTCGGCATTAAATGTCATGGACTCAAGTTTTGAGGGATGCGTGAGTGTCAATCGACGCGCATGCAAAGCGGGATGCTTAAATTGTCGTAAGGTTTCAATTAATTCGGCCGAGGCACCTTTGGGTAACTTAATTCGACCGCCATACGTACTGTCTCCGACAATGGGGTGTTGAATATGCGTCATATGTATGCGAATTTGGTGAGTGCGTCCCGTTTCTAATTGCACTTTTAAATGCGTGTGTGCGCGAAAACGTTCGATAATGCGATAATGTGTGGTAGCGGATTTACCGTTTTCGACAATCGCCATGAGCGTGCGTTTTGTAGGATGTCGACCGATCGGGGCATTGACGGTTCCGCCACTAATCATGCTGCCCAGCACGATCGCTTCGTATTCGCGTAATATTTTATGTTCTTTAAGTTCGTTTATTAAAAACGTACACGCTTTTAATGTTTTAGCAATGACAAGTAAACCGCTGGTGCCTTTATCCAATCGATGAATGATCCCCGCACGCGGCAGCTTTGCTAAAGAAGGTACCTGATGTAAGAGTGCGTTAAGTAATGTGTTGTTGCGATTACCCACGGCAGGGTGCACAACCATCCCGATGGCTTTGTTAATAACTAAAATATCATCATCTTCATAAACGATATTGAGAGGGATATTTTCTGGTTTATCGGTCAGCGTTTCCTCTAGCTTGGCATCAATGACGACTGTTTCATTGCCTTGGACTTTGTCTTTTGGGCGCCAGTGTTTTCCATTGACCGAAATCTGTCCATTATCCAGCCAGGTTTTGAGGCGCGATCGAGAGTAGTCCGGTAACAGCAGGGCTAGCGCCTGATCAATGCGCTTATCTTTATATTCAGACGGAACCTGGATTGTGTGTTTGATAGGGGAGGTCATTGTGCTATTATAACGATTCTTTCTAAAAAATCCTTCTTTTCCCTATCTTTTATCAGCACCCCTTGATAATCGGTCAAAGTAAGACTATAATTCTTACATAAGGAATGTGATTATGTCTGAAAAGTCGTCTGCCATTATTACCGTCTCATCCAAGGGGCAGATTGCTATACCGAAAGAATTTCGTGTAGCGGCCGGACTTGAAGCAGGGAGCAAAGTGTTAATTGAATACCACAAAAAACACCATACGCTTTCTTTATCTCCCGTGCAACAGTCAATGCAATCAATTTTTGGTATTGGAAAACAGGATAAAAAGCAGCAAAACAATATTAGCGACGATGACGCAATTTCGAGTCTCGTTGAGAAGGAAGATAATAGGACAAAACAGTCGTGATTTCAGTTGATACAAATATTTTAGCGCGCGTTATTTCAGAGGATGATGAAAAACAAAGTAAAATTTCCAAAAAATTTCTACTAGAACATGCACAAAAAGGGGACTTATATATCTCGTCTTATGTGATTTTAGAATTGGCTTGGTTGTTGAAAAGTAAGGCATTTGCTAAACAAAAGATTATAGAAATTTTGGATAAAATGATTCACCTTCAAGGTGTGGATATTGGCAATAGGCATATTTTGATAGCCGCGCTGGATTTATATGCCAAACATAACGTAAGTTTTGCAGATTGTCTGATTACCATGGATGGCAAATTGACAAAGAGCGCAGAGACAGCGACCTTTGACCGCGTATTATGCAAAGCCTCATCATTGTGCGATATGCCAAGTGTGTGAACTTTTTGCGCAATATGTTTACAGAAGGTAACTATTCAGCGCAAAACCTAAAATACGGAGAACGTTCAGATTTTGGATGATTTTGGGTGAAAAATCGATGAGAAAGCGGAGTGTACACGATAGTACATGAGCATTTTGAAGAGATTTTTCGCCCAAAAGCACCAAAATATGGACGTTCCTTGTTTGTGCTGAATAGTTACTACAGAAGAAAGATGGATATTTTGTTCCGCGGTTTGCCTGGGTAGTTCAATAGAACGAAGACAGGCTTGACCACGAGATCCAGAAGAATTACGCTACTGACCTATCAATAAGGGTGCACTATATGAAATTTAGATACGATTTGATTTTGTGTTTATCGGTGGTGTTGTTAGCAGGCTGTCAATCGACGAGCACTGATCCAGCAACGATGTTTCCAACAGCGAGTGAAGCACAATTATTTAAAGATGGGCAAAATGCCATGCTCGATGGCAAATATGATCAATCCGTTCAATATTTTGAAACGTTAGAAGCGCGTTATCCGTTTGGGCAATATACAGAGCAAGCGCATCTCGATATGATTTATTCCTATTATAAAAATGATGATACGTCGTCCGCGTTAGCGGCTGCGGATGAATATATTCATTTATATCCACGTGAGAAAAATGTCGATTACGCGTATTACATGCGCGGCATGATGGAATATGATCAAAACCATGGATCGATCGAACGTTATTTTGGTATGGATTTTGCTGAACGCGATTTAGCGAGTGTACGGCAAGCGTTTAGTGATTTTAATCGCTTGCTTCATTATTTTCCGAATAGTCAATACGCGCCAGATACAAGACAGCGGATGATTTATATTCGCAATATGTTGGCGCGACATGAATTAAAGATTGCCAACTATTACTTTGATCATCAAGCGTATGTCGCCGCAGCGAATCGCGCCAATGATATCGTGAAGCATTATCAAGCCAGCCGTTCTGTGCCAGATGCGTTGAACGTAATGGTAAAATCTTATCGTGCCTTGAATTTAGATGCCCAAGCGGAGAGTGCATTGAAAGTGCTGAAGGCGAATTATCCGGGGTATAAATAGTACGTTGAGCCTTACGGCCCAACCTTGTACTAAATTGGAAGTGACGGCAAAATTGTCATTTCGACGAGCGTTTTTTACACTGTCATTTCGACGAGCGAAGCGAGGAGAAATCTCCTAAAATTGAACATGTTTGTTACCAACCCATGTCTTATCGGATTATAAAATTCTTCCCGCATTCCGCTTCGCTCCATGCAGGCTACGCTTGCTCCATGCGGGCTACGCTTGCTACGCAATCGCGTGAAATATCCGGGTTAATACATTTCCTGCAACTCTTTACAAATTCTTGTCTGCATTTTACGTGCGTATTTTAATTGTTCGGCGACATGATTCGTATAAATCGTAAAGATTAATGTTTTCCCTTTTTTTGTTGTAATATAACCGGCGAGTGTGGAGATGCTTTTCATTGAGCCGGTTTTCGCATACACATGCGGCGGTAAATATTTTTTATAAATATAATCTTGTTCAAATGTCCCGTCGGTGAGCCAGCCCGACTTTGGCAGAGCATCGATCAGTACCGTTTTGTATGGCGAATGATAGGCGGCATATAACGTTTGAGCCATTTGCATCGGTGTTAATAATGTATAACCCGTTCCGGCAGTATCATAAATTTTGGAGCCATTTAATTTTATGTTGAAGTGTTCAAATAAAATTTTCTTAATCGCATTCGCACCCTCTTGAATAGAGGAGCTATGAAAAATTTGTTCGCCCAATGTTTTTCCTAAAATACGCGCATATAAATTATTGGAATCTTTGAGCATCGTTTTAATCAGTTTGCTGATGGGCGCGGATTCATGATACGCGACTTGGAGTGTGGCGAGCTTGGGTGTTTTTCCTGTTACAAAATGGCCATTAAATTTGATCTTATATTTTGCTAGATTTTCTTGAATAATTTTTTGGGCAAATAATGTCGGATTTTTGATGGCGAGGTTAAGTTCCAATACGGCGCCATGAATTGGCCAGCAGCCACTTAAATGCACCTGGTTTTTATCGCTCACTTCCAATATCAATTGACAATGATGTGCAGCTTGTTTTTCAGATACTGTCATGACTTGATTATTCCAAGTCATATATTGTGTGTTTTGTTTAAATTTGATCGTGGTTTTTTGACCGATTTTATGCGCAGGAACAAGGTGAATGGTTGCTTTATTTTGATCAATGATAATGCTGGTGGCAGGCGCATTGTAATACCAATTTACATCTTCATATTCGATCCCAAACGGATAAGGGGAGCCTTGAAAGCGTGTGTTGTCTATTATAATGTTGCCGTCGATTTCTTGAATGCCCGCGGACGGTAGCATTTTAACTAATTCCTCGACATCTTTTGAGGTGAGAGAGGGATCGCCATTGAATTGCATGGTGAGATCGCCATGTAATATGTGGTTTTTTAATTGGGTCACATCAATTAATGCTTGTGTTTTATAAGTATAGTTCGGTCCTAATTGCACCAAGGCAGCAAAAGCGGCGAGCACTTTTGTTGTGCTCGCGGGTGAAAAATCTTTGTTGGCATTTTGTGAATAGAGCACCTGTCCATTTTTCGCGTCCATGACAACGACGCCGACATATGCGCTGGGAATATATCGTTGAGCGAGCTGATCAACATCGAGTGTCGATGTTGCAAAAGCACTGCTAAGACAGCAGAGCCATAATATCAATGTTTTAAGAATCTTTTCCATAATACTCTTTTCTCCTGGTCGCTCACTGGTCAAGTAAACACTAGACTAAGTATCCCGACGTTATCGGATACCGTCGATCACGGCCGAAGGCTTTTTCGCTAATGCGAACACCGGGAGGGGCTTGTCGACGCTTGTATTCATTTTTTAAGACCATCTTAATAATTTTTCGAACGATTTTTTCATCAAAACCTTGTGCGATAATTGTGTCAACATCCAGATCTTTTTCGATAAATAAATTTAAAATTGCATCGAGTATGTCATACGGAGGTAGAGTATCTTGATCAATTTGATTCGGCGCTAATTCGGCAGAGGGCGGTCGATCAATGACGCGTTGTGGAATGGCAGGCGACAATTGATTGCGATAATTTGCCAATTGATACACCATCGTTTTAAATACATCTTTCAATACACAAAAACCACCGACCATGTCGCCATATAAAGTGGAATAGCCCACGGCCATTTCGCTTTTATTGCCGGTCGACAAAACTAATCGGCCAGTTTTATTGGAAAGTGCCATCAATATCATGCCGCGAATGCGTGCTTGTAAATTTTCTTCTGCGACGGTGGGTTTCGTATTGAATGCTAATGTTTTGAGTGCTTCTTGAAACATGTCATCGATCGGAATCACTTGATATTCAACGCCGAGCATGTCGGCTTGCTGGCGACTATCTTTTTCACTGATGTCAGCAGAATATTGTGATGGCATAAACACTGCGGTCACATTATCCGCGCCTAACGCATCGACGGCTATGCTTAATGTTAATGCCGAATCAATGCCGCCCGATAAGCCAATAAGCACGCCCGGGAAATTATTTTTAGTGACATAATCTTTAACGCCTAATCTCAACGCTTGATAGATATGCGCTGAGATAGGCATGTCGTTCTCGGGAATTGGCGCGCTATCTAATTCAAAGACAAAGAGTTCTTCGGCAAACGCGTGTGCTTGTGCACAAACTTGGCCGGATTTATCCATCATGAATGATCGGCCATCAAATACTAATTCATCTTGCCCGCCAACTAAGTTCGCATAAATTATTGGCTTGTGGTGCTTTTGCAAAACGGCTCGACGTTGTTCAAACTTATGAATAGAATAGGGCGATGCATTGATTGTGATAAGCATATCTGCGCTGTGTGAAACCGGATCATCGTACCACGCATCTTCACAAATCAATAATCCAAATTTAACGCCGTGTAATTCAATGACAATGGATTTACTGCCCGGTTTAAAATAACGCAGCTCATCAAAGACGCTATAATTGGGTAGTTTTTGTTTGTGATACGTGATAAGCTCTTTTTGTTCTCTGATCCAAACCGCACTATTAAAAATTCCTGCCGTTGTTTTTTCTGGAAAACCCACTATCACATCGATACCCGTTGCGGCCGATTTTATTTTTGATAATGCACTGTCGATAACTTTAAATAAATAGGATCGATGTAATAAATCTTCGAGCGGATAGCCAGTCAATGCCAGTTCAGGAAAAATAATTAAATCAGCATGATGTTGATCGCGCGCCAGCTGCAGCGCATGAATGATTTTTTCAGCATTGGCAGCAATCGCGCCGACTTTGAAATTGAGTTGTCCGATGGCTATACGCATGAGAATATATTAACACCAATGTATGCTTAAAAAAACCGCTTTTACACTGTATGAATTGATTATCGTTTTGGCGATAGTCAGTATTTTGAGTGCTGTTGCGATTCCAGCGTGTCAGAGCTGGATCATGCAAGGTCGACGTGATGCGGTGATTTATCAATTGTATCATGCATTATTCTTGGCGCGCAGCTCAGCGATTCGCTATCGTGCGATAGTAACGATCTGTCCCAGTCGGGATGGCTATGATTGTGATATGATCTGGAACCAGGGATATATGGTGATTACAGGCAATCCAGAGCGCCCCGAGCGAATTTTAAAGGTCTTTTCACCCAGATCAGGTACGTTGTCCTGGCATGGTTATCCACAGTCTCCGTACCTGCAAATGACGGCTCAAGGCTTCACAAACCACCAAAATGGCACTTTTTATTATTGCCCAGCTAATCAGGATCCTCATTTTGCAAAGGCTCTTTTTGTGATTCAAAGCGGCCGAGTTCGGCTGTCTCAGGATAAAGATCATGATGGAATCGATGAAGATAGCGAAGGAAAACCCTTGCATTGTTTTTAAGCGATGTTATCTTTACATGGGAGGGTGAACACATGGATCTAACAGATATTTCTAATCATTTTCTTTCCGGCCCTTTGGCGGGCTTAAATGGATTGTTGAGTGCAGCTGCCTATATTATTGGCATTATGTTGCTCGTCAGTGCCTATCAAAAACGTAAACATCATCATCATAATCCGCATGAGGGAACGCTGGTGTCTTGTTTGGTTTATGTCATATTGGCATTGGTCATGTTTATATTACCATTCGCGTATTCTGCGACGGGGCAACATTATTTTTAAGCGTGGTTTTATGAAAATAAAATATGTTTTTATGTTGAGTTTTGTGTTTTTATTGACCGGCTGTCGTCATCAGTTGGATGAAATTTATTTGGTCAAGCATCCTGACATACTGAAAACCAAAATCGAAAACTGTCGAACATTGGGTGATGCAGAATTAAAAAATACCGACTGCATGTTTGCTGAAGATGTTTTTTTAACGGCGGGGCAGTATTATGGCCAGCTCATCCAAAATCAAATTACGTTTGGCCAACAGATTTTACAAAAGCAGATGGAGTTGGGAAAAATCGAAGAGCAACTTGCAGAGAATCCAAGGGATAAAACGCTATTAACGCAACATCATCAGGTGAAATACCAGTTAAATATCATGTTGGCCTTGATTTCAAGCGCTGTTGGAATGTAATTCAAAATAAAATCATATTAATTATCAATATGTTATATCATATTTCTAATAAAATAGATGTTATTTATTCGTTTTTGTTATGATTTTTTTATTTTTTCTATAGAAATGCTCAAAAAATTATCAGTTTTGATATTTATTCAAAAATTGCCTTCAGACCACATGACCTTCGACAAGTTTTTGGTTACACTAAATATTTATAGATATTAAAAGGATATAACAGAGGTCATGGCGACGCGTTTAGAAAAAATAAAACTGTCTGGATTTAAGTCATTCGTTGATCCGACGAGCATCTTGTTCCCCAGCAACTTGATTGGTGTCGTGGGTCCTAATGGTTGTGGAAAGTCGAATGTGATCGATGCGGTTCGATGGGTGATGGGTGAATTATCAGCCAAACAGCTTCGTGGGGAATCCAGCACCGATGTCATTTTTAATGGTTCGCGCGATCGCAAACCGGTTGGTCAAGCTTCAATCGAATTGGTTTTTGATAATTCGGATAGTACCTTGGGTGGTGCGCAATATGCGAGCTACAGTCAAATCGCTATTCGTCGAGAAGTCTCACGGGATGGTCAATCCAATTATTATTTAAACGGTACAAAATGTCGACGTCGAGATATTACCGATGTGTTTTCAGGGACGGGATTAGGTTCGCGCAGTTACGCCATTATTGAACAAGATATGATTTCTCGCTTCATCGAAGCAAAGCCGGAAGAATTGCGTATTTATTTGGAAGAAGTGGCAGGAATTTCAAAATATAAAGAACGTCGTCGCGAAACCGAAACACGCATTCGCAATACGCGCGATAATTTAAGCCGTGTCGATGATTTATGTAAAGAGCTTGCTACACAGTTGGAGCGATTACAGAGGCAAGCAAAAGCAGCCGAACGATATAAAATTTTAAAAGAAGAGGAGCGCTTACAAAAAGCGCAACAATTGGGCTTGCGTTGGTTAAGTTTAGACGAAGAAATTGGCAGTTTTACAACCGTGCTTCATGAGCGTGAAAACATATTAGAAGCACGTCGCGCAGATTTGCAGCATATCGATACACAAATTGAAAAATCCCAAACGGTAAAGACTGAATTTAACGATGATTATCAAGAAATTCAAGGCCAATATTATGAAATGGGGAGTAACATCTCGCGTATTGAGCAAACGATCGAACATCATAAAGATCGCCACAATCAACTCGAAATGGATTTACAGCAGCTCGAAGAAAACTGGAAAGAATCACAAACGAATTTAACGACCGATGAAGCGAAGTTAGTTGAATTAAATCAAAAGTTGAGCGATTTGGAACCGCAATTAGAAACGATACGACAAAAAGCGGAAGCATCAGTGCAAGCATTGCATCAAGCGGAAGAGAATATGCAGGCTTGGCAGGCAGAATGGGATGAGTTTAATCAAAAAGCGTCTGATGTTGCGCGTATGGCTGAAGTGCAACAAGCACGGATTCAGCATTTGGAACAACAGCAAACGTACGCGAATCAGCGACTTTTAAAAATCGACCAAGAGAAATCCAATTTATCACAAAGCGATTCCATTCAAACGGATGTGGATCAACTTATTGAAACCGTCGATCAATCACGTCAAGTGGCGGATGAAAAACGAATGAAGCTGACCGCATTGATTTCTAAAATTGATGAACAGCGCGCAACGCGTCAAGAAATTTCCGGTCAATTAGATAGCATGAAACATGACTTACAACAAAAACGTGAAACGCAAGTCTCATTAGAAGCGGTACAAGCATTAGCGCTCGGACAAAAAGATGATAATGTTTCTATCTGGTTGGAGCAACAACAATTAACCCATAAACCCCGATTGGCACAACAATTGGAAGTCGAAAAAGGCTGGGAAAAGGCAGTTGAAATTGTATTAGGCCCCTATCTTGAAGCAATTTGCGCTGACAATCTCGACATTACTGACGATTTATTTGGTGCTCTGGAACAAGGAACTGTCACCGTCATTGATGTGCACGCAAAAACAACAAGCGCGACGCATCAATCTTCTCGATTGAGCGATAAAGTGCGCGCCAATGCAGCAGTACAGCATTGGTTGCAAGCCGTTTATGTTGCCGACACGATCGAAGATGCCTTGTCATTGCGACCTCATTTATCCGCGCATGAGTCCGTCGTTACCAAAGAAGGGTTATTGATGGGTGCCAATTGGTTGCGTGTTTCAAAAGGGGAATATAAAACCGCTGGCGTGATTGAGCGCGAACAAGAGCTGCGAGAGATTAAGCATGCGATGATTGCGCAAAAAACATTAATTGAACAGGCGACACAATCTTTAGTATCAAATGAGACAGTGTTGACGCAATTAGAGCAACAGCGTGCCGATTTAAAAGATGCGTTATCTGAAGCGGAAGCGAATTATGCGGGATTAAATGCAAAATTACAGATGATGCAAGCGCAGATCGATCGCCTATCGCAACACCATGAACGCTTAAGTGAAGAATATAATGAACAGCATCATCAAATTAAAACATCGGCTGCCGCGCTGGTGGAAGCGCGCCAATCATGGGAACAAGCGACTGAGGATATGGAAAGATATACCGAGATCCGCGAGGGTTTGTTAAAACGGCGAGATGAAAATCGAGATCACGTTCAAACGGCGCGTGTCGATGCCGAACGGGATCAGCATCAATTGCATGATTTACAATTGCATTGGGAAACCGCCAGCACGCAAGTTCATGCATTAAAACAATCGATTGAGCGCATACACCATCAAGTATCTGGTTTACAAAAACGCCGCGATCAGTTGACGACGGATTTAACAGAAGATGACGCGCCGGTCGAACAATTAGAGCAAGAGCTCGACGTTGCATTGGAAAAGCGCGCGGCGATTGAAACAGCATTGACGGCGGCCAAACAAAAGGTCGATAATATCGAAGCTGAGATTCAACTATTTATTCAGCAGCGTCATGAGACAGAGCAGGCACTCGAAGATGCGCGCAATGCACTCGAAGAAAAACGTATGCATGGACAAGAATTAAAGATTCGTCAAACGACATTGAACGAGCAGCTTAGTGCATCGTCATTTAATTTAGAGCAGGTGATTGAATCGTTACCCGAAGAAGCGACGGAAGCCGAGTGGGCTGACAGGTTGGAAAAAACCGCCACTCGCATCGGTAGATTGGGTGCTATTAACTTGGCGGCCATCGAAGAATATGGTCAGTGTGAAGAGCGCAAAAACTATTTAGATGCGCAACATGCAGATTTAGAAGAAGCATTGACCACGTTGCAAGATGCGATTCGCAAGATTGACCGCGAGACACGATCACGCTTCAAAGAAACCTTTGATAAAGTAAATACAACGTTTCAAGAGCTATTTCCTAAGATCTTTGGTGGTGGTAATGCATACTTAGAATTAACCGGCGATGATTTATTGGATACCGGTGTTGCGTTGATGGCGAGACCACCCGGCAAACGAATTTCCAACATTCATTTATTATCGGGCGGTGAAAAAGCGTTAACAGCAATGGCACTTGTATTTTCATTATTCCAATTAAACCCCGCGCCATTTTGTATGTTGGACGAGGTTGACGCGCCGTTGGATGATGTCAACGTGGGACGTTTCTGTGACTTAGTGAAAGAAATGTCTAAGCAGGTACAGTTTATTTTTATCAGTCATAATAAGAATGCGATTGAAATGGCGGAGCATTTAATGGGAGTTACCATGCATGAGCCAGGCGTTTCCAGAATTGTCTCAGTCGATATTGAAGCAGCCGTATCCATGGCGGAAAGTTAATAGGGAGAGAGGTCATGAAAGTATTTGTGTATTTTGTCATTGCGATTGCAGCCATTTATTTTGTGATGAAAAAAGTGCGTAGAAAAAAATCCACTATCATTTATAAACAAGATTTGCTTGAAGAAGCTGATCAGTTGTCTGATAACAGCTCCGATAACATTTCGGATGAAGAGGGTATTATTGAGGTTCGTGAAAGTGTGCAAAAGGATCCAACGATAAAAGTCAAAGATTTTGTGACCATCTATGTTATCGCGCCGGCGAAACGATTGTTTGGTGGATATGATATGTTGCAAGCTATTTTGGCGACGGGTTTGCAGTATGGAGATCAACAAATTTTTCATTATTATCAGGGTAAAAATCGAACTGGTAAAAAGTTATTTAGTGTCGCTTCAGCCGATGAGCCTGGCGAATTTGATTTAAGTAAAATAGGAAATTTCTCGTGTAGCGGCTTGATTTTATATCAAAAAATAGCTGATTATCAGAAGCCAGTGACCATTTTTGATCTAATGTTAGATGTGGCTTATCAATTAGCTGAAGATTTGGGCGGGGAAGTTCGATTAGCGAAAGATTATCCATGGACGGAGGAGCTGAGCGAGTCAATTCGCCAGCAGCTCTTAAAGCAAACCGTAATATAGTAGTAACGCGAGTTCCGGATAAGCGTTTGGCTGCAAATGCGCCATTTTTTGGCCATATTTCGTTATTCATCGCAAAATAAGCTCAATGTAGAATAACTACATCTTCGCTTATTTTGCGATAAATGCCTCATCTGGCCAAATCTGGCGCATTTTCGCCAGAAGCCTAAGCATTATATTAAAAATTTCAGTCTTTACAAAGCTTATCCGGAACTCGCGTTAGTAAAATCAACCGGTTATTTTTGTAAGCAATTGCTTACATTACATGCTGAAAAAATCTCAATTTTCTTTGCGCTCTTAAGATTTCCTTAAGGTTCGGTTGCTATATTAACAGTGCCCGAAAAAATAATAATAATAACGGGCCGAATAATAAGAAGAAAAAATAAAAAGAAGTGTAGCATAAACCAAACACTCTTTTCCTAAAAAACCGAGCTCTAAAGGCTCGGTTTTTTTTTGATTTTTTTAACTCGCGTTTTTAGTATATACTTGGGCTATGACAGACGAATATAAACCACCACAGCGCGAAGTTGAGATAAATATTACTGACGATCATGTTAAACATGATTATGGTGAAAAGGGTCAGCGTCGACCCGATAAAACAGAGCAACAAGCCGGTGAGTTATCAGAAAATGCAGTATCCGAACTTTTAGCACATCCAAAACTGATGGATCAAGAAGGGATGGCAGACATCAATGTGACGCCTGAAGCGTTGCGTAATCAGGATACGAGCGATGCATTATTAAGCAGAATAGAACAGTTGGACCCCGAGCTTGCTTATCAATTAAGACAAATTTTACAGCAAAAAAAGGCCGCTGAAGCCAAATTTATTCCGCCCTCTCCCTCGCCATTAGGTTGATCCACCTATTTTACACAATCACATAAAATAAAAATCCCCGAGGAAACCCATGGGGTATCCTTTAATCATGTACAGGTTAATTGCTTACAAAAAAATAATCCATCTAGCCCGGATATTTCACGCGATTGCGTAGCGAGAACGAGAATAAAGCTATAAATACAAGGCCCGAGGCAAAAAATGACCGGGCGCATATCCGGTGCGATATGTAACCGGTCATTTTTTGTCGAGAACGCAGTAGTTATAGCTTTATTCGCGTTCGCAGTAGCAATTGTGTGAAATATCAGGGCTTAGCTCTGAGCTGTGGAATCGCAGTCGTAGCAAGTGTTTTACGATGTATAATTCTAGCAGCTCTGAGCTCATGCAAAATCAGAGCTTTGTATTGACAGCACCCGCCACTTGCTGCTTTAATTTTACATAGAGATTTATCGATTTTGGATGAAATATGTCAATTGCAAAAACCATTATTTACGGACAAGTTGCGGATGTCCATGCGGCCGTTAAGCGGACGACGGACTTGGATGTTATTGATGAATACGGTTATACACCACTGATTCAAACCGCCATCATGGATGATGTCGAAAAAGCCAAAATTGTTCTAAATGCGGGCGCCACGATCGATTTTCCAGATCTGACCGGCAGAACGGCATTGCATTGGGCGGCGGACAACAATAATTTAGCCTTTTGTCAACTTTTGCTGGATCACAAAGCAAACCCAAATGCGTATTCTCTTGCGGGGCAACCAGTCTTGGTCATGCCATTCTTGCGACAACAAAAAACCGCGGAATTATTACAAAAACATGGGGCTGATGTAGCGTTTGCCCAAGATTTTATTCATGCAAAATTATTAGGTCATCGTTATAAACTGACGGGACACGCGGATATTGTTGATAACATGAATACCTTTATTGAAATTGATTTTGAAGGTTTCTATATAGAATTTACGCTTGCCATGATCGATGGTTCCTTAAAACATTTTAAAAATCATTTCCGCGCAAGAGCGCTTCGTGGATATTTTGGCAAACTGAATAAAATCATAAAGCGATTTGATATCGCGAGACAATTGGTTTATTACCATCATCACAATATTGATTTCACGAATCACGAAGCGACAATTGATCAATTGTTAGATGATGATTTTCTGATGATTCCTGTAGGCTGTCAAGGGCATGCGATTTCTTTTGTCAGATACCATAATTTATTTGCGTATTGTGATCGCGGGGCATACGGAAAAGAACACGGCCCGCTCAATATTTATCGCATGATGCATCCACATATATTGAATTTGGATCTGATAAAATATTTGCTATATAAGCAAAAGCCACGTCGCTTTGTCGAAGAACAGCTTCAGGAATTATTAGGCTTAGAACTCATTGCAACATTGCCGATTTCCCTTCAAATTTCGGGAAACTGTTCTTGGGCCAATATTGAAGCCGCTGTGCATGCAATGCTTTTTATGTTGTTTGTAGAGGAGAGCGGTGATTTTGAAAAATCCGAACAATTAGCCGCTCACTTTTTTAATGAATGGATTGAATGGGATAAAGATGTTGCATTAGATTATTATATCAATAGTTTTTATGGTGCAAATCAGGCTCGAAAAGCATCGAAGGCGGCCGCCTTGGCAGCGATTCTATTTCAAAATAGTGATTATAAAAGTGAGGAAGATATGCAGCGTGTTCACAAAATTATGACGATATTAACGCTACCAGAATACGACTATATTTTAAAAAATTACAAAAAAGTGTTTAGCCAACAATGTCATAATCAGGCAGGCAAGAATTTGTTAGCTATATTGGATGATTTTGGTGTGGAGATATAATCAGATGTCATTTGATACTTTTACCAATGATGCAAGACAATAGACTTCGGCAAAATCAACTGAACAAATGGATCGTCGGTATTTTGTACAGCCATTTTTAAATCGATCTTTTGATCGCCTATATTTGCTTTAATCGCCGCTAATATGTTATGTTTTTTCGATAATAAAATGTCTGTATTTTCTTTATTTTCTAATAAAAGCAACAAGTCAATGTCGCCGCCTTTAAGCGCATCACTTACACGACTGCCATATAAGCGCAATTCAGCTCGCATCGTTTTTATAAAAGGATTTACGGCTTTTATTATTTGATCTATTTCTGTTGGGGTTAAACGCATAATGGATACTTATAATCTAATGGCAAGCAAGCGCGGACACTCTGATTTGAGCCGTTTAAAAAATCCGAGCAGATCTTCTTCTGTATAATCATGCGCCGTGATATTGCGGAGTTCTCGAATCGCCATCCAGGCATTGGCGTCATCAATAAGGGCTAATTTTTCACCTTGGTTCACAAAATCACGCAGACTGCCAGAAAATCCAGGATCATTAGCCAGCACCATAACACGAACATATTTTGTTAAAAAAATATCAGTGACACGTGAGAATCGAGCAGCAAAACTCTCCCAAATTTCAAGGGTTTCATCGTCCATTTCGGCTGTACTAACCGGTAGTTTTTGAATTTTGTCATAACTATAGGCAAGGTGCTTGATTGCTTTCTCTAGCTTTCTTTTATTTTCAGCAATCAGGTCATTGTATTTCATGATCTTTTATCCTAATAAATTATTATTTTACCTGTATTCCTGCAGGGTGTCGAGCGGGTGCTGGGGTATGATTTCCCCCAAAAATCGCTTATCATATTAAGATGAAACTAACCGAAGCGATTAAAGATCAAGCTCAAAAGTTGCGCGAAATGATTAATGTGCATAATCGTAATTATTATGTTGAGGATAGTCCGACTATTCCAGATAGCGAATATGATCGATTGTTTCAGCAATTGCAGCAGTTTGAAACCGATTATCCCGAGTTGAAAACTGCAGACTCGCCCACACAACGGGTTGGGGCGGCGCCGTTGACTGCCTTTGATCAAATTAAACATGTTATCCCGATGTTATCGCTTTCGAATGCGTTTACTGAAGAAGAGCTGATTGCTTTTGATAAGCGGATTCACGATCGATTAGAAAACGATCAACCAATCGAATATGCTTGTGAGCCTAAGTTAGATGGATTAGCGATTAGTTTGGTTTATGAAAATGGTCTGCTCGTGCGAGCAGCGACGCGTGGCGATGGATTTACGGGCGAAAATGTTACGCAAAATATAAAAACAATCAAAAAGATACCACTTAAACTTAAAGTAAAAGATTATCCAAAAATTTTGGAAGTGCGCGGGGAAGTTTATATGCCAAAAAAGGGATTTGAAGAGCTCAATGCTCGCGCGCGAAAAACAGGCGATAAAATTTTTGCCAATCCGCGCAATGCTGCGGCAGGTAGTTTGCGGCAATTGGATTCTAATATAACAGCAACACGGCCATTGGATTTCTATGCATACGAAGTGGGCGACCGCACGCATTTGGCCGATTTGCACAGCGAAATTTTAGATCAATTAAAACAATGGGGATTGCCGATCATCGAAAAGACTGCGATCGTTAAAGATGTAAAAGGGTGTTTGGATTATTATCACAACATCGGCAAACAGCGTGATCAATTGCCGTACGACATCGACGGGGTTGTTTACAAAGTGAATGATCATGGATTACAAAAACGGCTCGGTTTTGTCTCGCGTGCACCGCGCTTTGCGATTGCACATAAGTTTCCTGCACAGGAAGAAATGACACAGATTGAAGCAGTCGAATTTCAAGTGGGACGAACGGGAGCATTAACACCAGTGGCACGTTTAACGCCGGTGAATGTCGGCGGGGTCGTGGTCAGCAATGCGACCTTGCACAACATGGATGAAATCACGCGCAAAGATGTTCAGATTGGTGATATGGTTTTTGTGCGACGAGCAGGTGATGTAATTCCAGAAGTCGTGTCGGTGATAAAAGACAAACGACCCAAAAACACACATAAAATTATATTACCAAAAACCTGTCCGATATGTGGTTCACGTGTGCTTTTACCCGAAGGAGAATCGATTGCGCGCTGCACCGGCGGATTATATTGTTCGGCGCAACGCAAAGAAGCGATTAAACATTTTGCGTCGCGCAAAGCATTAGACATTGAAGGTTTGGGCGACAAATTAGTCGATCAACTCGTTGAATTAAAACTGATAGAACATGTCGGTGATTTATATCATTTAAACGTGGATGAATTAGCCGCGATCGATCGCATGGGAAAAAAGTCCGCCGAAAATTTATTAAGCGCGCTCGAAAAAAGTAAACAGACAAACTTTGCGCGATTTTTATATGCATTGGGTATTCGTGAAGTGGGTGAAGCGACCGCGCATCTATTGGCAAATCATTTTAAAACGTTAGATGCATTAAAAGCGGCGGATGCAGAAACTTTGTTAATCATTCATGATGTGGGTCCTGTCGCGGCCGAACATGTCGTGAATTTTTTTAAAGAATCGCATAATTTAACAATTATCGATGAATTATTAAAAGCCGGCGTTTCATGGCCCAAAGTAGTTGGTCCCAAACAATCGACTGCGTTTGCGGGCAAAACAGTGGTGTTGACAGGCACATTGCAATCCATGTCACGTGATGAGGCCAAGGATAAATTGCGTGCCTTGGGCGCTCATGTAGCCGGCAGCGTCTCTAAAAAAACCGATCTTGTTATCGCAGGTACAGATCCGGGTTCTAAGTTCGATAACGCGCAAAAACTGGGTGTTAAGGTTATAGAGGAAGATGAATTTATTCTTCTTTTATTGAATAAAAATTGATCAGCTTGATTTGAAATTTTATTGTTTTATCATGAAAAATTGCTATCTTTTTTTGGTAAATCAGATTATATAGCTGCTGTTAAATGATGTTTTTTGGTTTTTATGCTTGAGTGAACGTCATTTAAAGTAGTGTTAATTACTTAAATTAAAAAAAGGGGAATATATGTATAAAATCTTATGCATAAATTTGGATGATGATGATGATTTTGAGCCAGATTTCGATCCTGATGATTTTGATGATGAGTAAGCAAGCTCATCTTATGATAGGGCAGATGATATCTGCCCTATTGCATCTCATGCCGCGTGGGACTTTCACTCGTTTAGTGTTATGATTTCGTGCCGTTGAGTAGCTCGCGCATTTTCGCTTTAATGACATCGATTGCGATGCGATTTTGGCCGCCATGCAGTACGCTAATATCTGCATAACGTTTTGAGGGTTCAATAAATTTTAAATACATCGGGCGAACCGTTGTTTCATATTGTTCAAGTACAGATGTAACGCTACGTGCACGTTCCACAATGTCGCGGCGTAATCGTCGAATTAAACAAATATCAGACGCCGTATCCATAAAAATACGAATATCCATTCGATTGCGTAATGCTTCTTCTTCGAAGACCAAAATACCTTCTAAAACAATAATCGTATGTTGTCCAATCGTGTGTGTTTCAGGTTTGCGTGAATGTGTTGAATGATCATAGATTGGAACCTCAATGTTTGCTCCTGTTTGTAATTGATCGAGATGTTTTGCCAAGAGTTCATGATCAAATGCGTCCGGATGATCGAAGTTTACTTTAGTGCGTTCTTCACGAGACTTACCCGTTAGATCCTTGTAATAAGAATCTTCTGAAACGATGGCAACTTTTTTGGAACCTAATTCATTGACGATGGTGTGAGCGAGAAGACTTTTGCCGGAGCCTGAGGCTCCAGCGATACCGATGACAATCGTTTTATGCTTGTTCATAGCTCTTATGTATTAGTGAGTTTGATCCATTCTACTGGTTTATGGATAAAAAGCAATACGTGACTAGTAACATAGCCTGGGTGGAACGAGCAAAGCGAGTGAAACCCAGGGCTTTCATCCTGGGTTTCGCTTCGCTTCACCCAGGCTACACTTGCTGCAAGCAGCGGAGATTTCTTACTTTAATAGCACATAAATTGCACCGGCACCACCTTCTTGCGGTGTGGCTGAACAAAACGCCAAGACAGCGGGATATTGGCGTAACCACTGGTTAACGGCATTTTTTAATTTGGGTTTATCGAGGGTGTGATGTGATTTTCCATGAATGATGTGAACGCACTGATACTGCCGTGTTTGAGCAGAGGTCAAAAATTTTATCATCGCATGTTTAGCTTGTGCGATGGTCATGCCATGTAAATCGAGACTGTCATCAATATAAAATTGTCCGCGTTTTAATTTGCGCAATGTGTTTTGTCGTACGCCGGAGGTTGCATAGCGCAGCTGTTCCGTTGCTAAAACAGAAGGCTCGTCGGGATTTTCTGTGAACGTGATATTAGATTCGGTTGTTCGTTTTCGTTTATATGTTAAGGGGTTGCGCGGTGATATGTTTTTTTCAATCGTGTTTAGACACCGAATATTTTTTATCGTATCCCGAAACAATTGTCGATCTTCATCGCTAATCGGTGGCGTTTTTTTCATCGTCAATAATAAACCGTGAGATATAAATTGTTTGGACAATCGTGAAAACAAACGTCGCGCCCAAAATGCCAAAGAGCTTAAAATTGACCCATGTATTGGTATCATAGTGGTAGGCGACGTAAAGATTTAAGATGCCCATGAGGGTAAAAAAAAGAATCCAACTGATGTTAAGTTGTGGCCATAAGTTTTTAGATAATCGAATATTTTTGCCCATGACAGTTTGAATAAAGGGCTTTTTGTAAATCAGCTGACTGCATAAAAAAATTAAGGCGAAAATCCAATAAATGACGCTCGGTTTCCATTTGATATAAATCGGGTTATGCAAAAGCAGGGTTGTTCCGCCAAAAAAGAAAATGATCATAAAGGTGATCAATTGTAAGGGTTTAAACGTGCGATATCGCACTAAATAGTATAACAGTTGTGAGAACGAGATGATAATCGCCGCGCCCGTAGCAGCATAAATGCCGTAAAATTTATATACCGCAAAGAAGATAATAATGGGGAAAATGTCGAGAATGATGTTCATGGGGTTCCTTAGGGTCTGTTACATGGTGCCATTTACAATGCGCTATTTTTCAGTCAAAATAATATCATATACGGTGAGTAGGTGCAGCAAATGAGTGAATATTTTTCGATACATCCGGTCAATCCGCAAGAGCGCTTGATCAGCCAAGCGGCTGATATCATTCGTTCTGGTGGCATTGTGGTGTATCCGACGGATTCGTCCTATGCTTTGGGCTGTCGCTTGGATGATAAGACGGCGCTGATGCGGATTCAGCGTATTCGACAGCTGGACAACAAGCATCACATGACATTGATGTGTCGTGATTTATCAGAGATTGCAACCTATGCGTGGGTCGATAATCCGGCCTATCGGTTATTAAAATCACATACACCCGGGCCTTATACGTTTTTATTGCGTGCGACACGGGCAGTCCCACGTCGGTTACAGCATCCCAAGCGGAAAACGATTGGTATTCGAGTGCCTGATTGCAAAATTGCCTTGGCTTTATTGAACGAATTAAACGAGCCTTTGATGACGACAAGCATGATTTTACCTCATCAAGAATATCCATTTTCAGATCCAGAAGACATACGTGAGGCAGTAGAAAATCAAGTGGATCTGATTATTGATGGTGGCTTTGGTGGACTCGAACCAACGTCCATTATTGATTTATCCGGAGAAAAGCCAGTTGTTCGACGAATAGGGCAAGGTGCTGTTGCGGCATTTGAATAGATTTGATATGATCTGATTTCTATTTTCTTTCCCCCGCTTTTTTATTTCAACTTACCCATCCCGGCAGAAAAATCGTACTAACATGTCATCCCGGAAAATCTGCGTAGCAGATTTATCAGGGATCCAGGGAATATATTTCTGGATTCCGGATATTCCGCCTGCGGCGGAATTCCGGAATGACGTAGCTTCTCGCGCAACAATTCCGGAATGACAAGGAAAAGAGAGAGTTGTCATCCCGGAATTTCGCGAAGCGAAATATCCGGGATCCAGGGAATATATTTCTGGATTCCGGATATTCCGCCTGCGGCGGAATTCCGGAATGACGTGACTGTTGGCGCAACAATTCCGGAATGACGTAGCTTCTCGCGCAACAATTCCGGAATGACAAGGAAAAGAGAGAGTTGTCATCCCGGAATTTCGCGAA
>Ga0155284_164_pt2 | contig 44382 bp, 51 predicted proteins | sample RifCSPhighO2_02_FD_106252 | JGI IMG/M metagenome (GOLD analysis project Ga0155284, IMG submission 106252) | Gammaproteobacteria bacterium RIFCSPHIGHO2_02_FULL_42_13 | reverse complement strand
GCCGGCAGGTTGGTGGGATGGGAAAGTGTTTGATCGCATTTTGTTGGATGCACCTTGTTCCGCGACAGGCGTGATTCGCCGACATCCCGATATCAAATTTTTACGTTGTGAAGAAGATATTGCAGCATTAGCGCAGACACAGTTACAGCTCTTGCAATCGTTATGGTTGTTACTAAAGCCAGGTGGAAAGTTGCTGTACTCAACTTGTTCAGTTTTAGCGGAAGAGAATCAACAGGTGATTCAAAAATTTTTGCATCAAAACCAACTCGATGTTCATGTGCTAGCACATGAACAACAGCTTTTGCCGACCGTTGGCGGTTCTGATGGGTTTTATTACGCATGTTTAAAAAAACCTGAGATCTTGTAAAACCACTGGAATGGCATATAATCGCCTGTTGCGAGGGTATTATGAAATTAGATTTGTCATCATTACAAAAAGCATTATTGAGCTTACAGGCGGCCATTAATCGTGCAGAAAAAAATCGGCAAGATGAAGAAGTGCGTGATGGTGTGATCCAGCGTTTTGAATATACATACGAGCTCAGTTGGAAAATGTTAAAAAGGCAGTTGGAGCAAGAATCGTCTACACCGGGTCTTATTGATCAGCTGTCATTTAGAGACTTATTGCGTGATGCGGCGGAAAAAGGTATTTTGACCGATATAGAACCTTGGTTTGTTTATCGTGAGCAACGCAATATTACCTCGCACGCTTATAATGCAAATAAGGCGAAAAGTGTTTATATGACTGCGTTAGATTTTGTTAAGGATGCTGAACTTTTATTACAGAGCTTAGAAAAACGTAATGCTTAATTTAACAGCGCGCGAATTACAAATCGTCAAAGATATTTTGGTACAATACGCGCCTACTTATCCTGTTTGGGTGTTTGGGTCGCGCGTGACAGGAAGCAACAAGCAATTTTCTGATCTTGATCTTGCGATTATTAGCGATGAGGCGGTGCCTGTTGAAACGTTTGCGAAACTACGCGAGGCATTTTCAGAATCGGATTTAACTTTTAAGGTCGATCTTATCGATTGGACAACAATTGACAAGTCGTTTCAGAAAATTATTTTGACGCATCACGAGATTCTTCAATAATGAAAGAAATAAAAACACCCCGTCCGCGTGCGGCGGGGATTCTTATAATATGAACGAGAGAGGTGTTTATGCAGTGGCTTAGAGATATTATTGACATTATTTTTGCTGCCGGTTTATTTATTAATGCTTTGCTTTTTGTGCCGCAAGCCACTCGTATTTTTAAAAATAAAACGTCTGAAAATTTGTCACTGACGATGTTTATTGGTTTTTTATTGACTCAGTTGGCGGCTGTGCTGTATGGGTTTTTCAATAATGATTATGTGTTGGCGTTTGGTTACATGCTCAGTATGGTCACTTGTAGTGTTGTGACGGTATTGATTTTCATATATAGAAAGAAATAATATTTTTTCAATTGTCAACTGCTCTGAGCTGGCGATGGCTATAAAACGCAGTCACAGCGCGCCTGATATCAGCTCAGAGCTGGCGCAGAGTGAGTTCTTAACTTCGCCGTTCGTTTTTGATACAATCGGTTTTTATTGATGAGGATCTGTTTATGCGTATTGATGAAGATATCAAATTAGATTTTAAGGATGTGTTAATTCGGCCCAAGCGCAGCACGTTAAATTCCCGTTCTGAAGTGGATCTCATTCGAGAATACAAATTTTTTCGTTGCGGTTTGACGTGGCAAGGGATACCGATTATTGCGGCGAATATGGATCACACGGGCACGTTTGCAGTTGCGAAAGCGCTCGCAAAACATAAATTGTTAACGGCTATTTATAAATTTGCCGATGCAAAAGATTGGCAAGCGCTTGATAAAGAAACATTAAAACATTGTTTTGTGACATCGGGTACGCGCAAAGAGGATTTTGAACGCTTAACGACAATACTAAAAACGACCAACACATCGCTCATTTGTTTAGATATTGCAAATGGTTATTCACAACATTTTGTCGATTTTTTAAAGCGAACGCGCGAAGCATTTCCCAATAAAATTATTATGGCCGGCAACGTGGTGACTGGCGAAATGACGGAAGAGTTAGTCATTGCTGGTGCCGACATTGTGAAAGTGGGTATTGGTCCCGGATCGGTTTGTGTCACGCGTACAAAAACGGGTGTTGGTTATCCGCAGCTTTCTGCGATTATTGAATGCGCCGATGCGGCACATGGGCTAAAAGGACATGTGTGCGCGGATGGCGGTTGTGTGGTGCCGGGCGATATTGCAAAAGCATTTGCGGCGGGTGCTGATTTTGTGATGTTAGGTGGGATGTTTGCGGGTCATGATGAATGTGCCGGTGATATCGAAGAAAAAAATGACCGTAAATTTAAGCGTTTTTATGGCATGAGTTCTGCGGAAGCGATGCAAAAATATTATGGTGAGATTTCAGATTATCGTGCGAGCGAGGGTCGATCGGTTGATATTCCTTATCGTGGCGCGATTGAAAACACGGTGTTCGATATTTTAGGTGGATTGCGATCCGCTTGCGCATATGTTGGCGCGTGTAGTTTAAAAGAATTATCTAAGCGCACAACATTTATTCGCGTAACGCAACAGCTCAACGAGGTGTATTCGCATCACGAAGTGAAATAAATTGCTTGCAGCCATTGACTGATATCATTCACTTCTTCTGTGCAGACGCTATGTTCCATGGGGTAGTCATGCCAAGCAATTTTGTAGTTTAATTGTTTTAATACATTATAAGACAATCGTGCAAATTGAATAGGAATAATATTATCCGTGATACCATGCACCATAAAAATCGGCGTATTAATATTTTCTTTTGAGCGTTCTGTTTTTAATCTTTCGCCGAGGGGTAAATATGCCGACAGTGCTAAAATCCCCGCCAATTTTTTCGGATAACGCAAACCCGTATGTAATGCAATGACGCCGCCTTGTGAAAATCCGGCCAAGATGATTTTATCGGATGGAATGCCGCGTGCTGTTTCATGTTCAATGAGTTGACCAATCATTTTTTCAGATTCAAAAATCCCTTTTTCATCATGTTTATTGGGATCCAGCTGTGCGATGTCATACCATGCGGACATGATCATCCCCTGATTAATGGTGATGGCGCGATCAGGCGCAGTGGGGAAAACAAAGCGTATCGGCAGATTTTTGGGTAACTTTAAGTCGGCAACAATGGGTTCAAAATCGTGACCGTCTGCGCCTAATCCATGCAGCCAGATAACACTCGCAATAGGAGCGATGTTTGGATTGATTTCGATGTACGGTAATAATTTAATCATGAGTTGTCTCGTGTTGCTAGAGAGGGTTATAATGAACGTTCAGAAAATTTATTGCAATCATAATAGTAGGTATCTTAATGCGTTTTATTATTTTATTTTTATCGCTTTCTTTAGTTGGCTGTGGACAGAGCGGTCCACTGTATCTGCCGTCGCCGCCAAAAGTTGTTAAAAAAGCGCCGAGCAAGACGGCCCATGTCAAAACACCGCCTAAAAAATAGTATTTATTTTTTCTTCGGAAAAATCCAAACCGTTTTCGTTTTCATGTCATATTGTGCGTACAAGGGATAATGCTCTAATAAACGATTGAGTGTAATCGGAAAAGTCGATCCCGAAATGGGCGATCGATTTAAAACGGGAAACTGTTGAGTTGTTCGCCAGATGACATTCCATTGATGTGCTGCCGCGAATTTTTCAATATTAATTTGCAAGGATGCATTGCTGAGATGAACATTAAATGCGGGGCGCATGGTGTAATTAGAGGGGTAATCACTCTTGCCTAATGCGGGATTGACGATGCTGTTGGATGATGAATCGCTGCGCACTGGGTTGGCGACTTGCCATACTGCCCAGGCAGTAAAAGGTAAAATAATTATTGCACCGAACAAAATTAATACAAATCTGCGCATAGTCTAATTCCCCCCTATTTATGTTAGAATCAGTATACGATATTGTCATAAATTAGCCAATCACTAGAGGGAATAAAATATGGGTCTTATGCAACTGAATATCATGCAAAGCATCGCCATTTGGTCATTGCCTGTTTTGTTTGCGGTCACGATACATGAGGTTGCGCATGGCTGGGTGGCGTCGAAAGCGGGCGATAAGACGGCGCAGTTTTTGGGTCGCGTGACGATTAACCCGTTTAAGCATATTGATCTCATTGGCACCATCGTTGTGCCCTTGGCATTGTTATACTTGGGTGGATTTATGTTTGGCTGGGCAAAACCAGTGCCGATCAATCCGCGCAATTTTCGTCATCCGCGTCGTGATATTATTTGGGTTTCGTTGGCGGGCCCTGTATCAAATTTTTTGATGGCATTTGTTTGGGGCGGTATTGGTTTTGCGGGTAAATTATTCGTTGCACAGGGTATGCCAAATTTATATCCCATTATTTTAATGGGGCAAGCTGGCATCATTATTAATTGTATTTTAGGCGTCCTAAATTTAATTCCTTTGCCGCCGCTCGACGGTGCAAAAATTGTATCGAGTTTGTTGCCAGGAAAAATGGCCTATCAATATGATCGCATCGAACCGTATGGATTTTATATTTTGGTGTTATTAATTGTGACTGGCGTACTGAGTATGTTATTAAGTCCAGCGATGCAGTTGATAAATATTTTGTTTAATTTATTTGGATTATATTGATTGTTTGTCATTCCCGGTGTGCGGAACGCGCAGCCGGGGATGACAAGATAAATGCAGCCGCTGCCGCCAAATTATTTTTTACGGTGACTGTTTTTATAATAGCTGGATTTTCGTCTAGTGTTTCTTTCCCGTGACCGGTTAAGACAAGAATCTTTTTGCATGCTTTCGCAGCATCTAAATCACGTTTTGAATCACCAACCGCATAGATTTTTTTTAAATTGATATCATAATCTTTTTTAATTTGATCGAACAAACCGCTTTTCGGTTTTCGGCATTTGCAATGATCATCAGGCGTATGCGGACAAAAATAAATTTTATCGATATGGCCGCCGTATTTTTTTAATGCGCGCTGCATTTTTTGATGAATTTGTTCTAAGGTTTCTGGCGAGAAAAGACCTCGACCTACGCCGGATTGATTTGACGCGACCACGACAGTAAAATTTGCTTTATTTAATTGCGCAATGGCTTCTAAGCTACCGGTAATCGGGATCCATTCATCGGGTGATTTGATATACGCAGCGGATTCCTTGTTGATGACTCCATCACGATCGAGAATAATTAATTTTTTCATGATGCGCCAATCTGCAATAAAGAAATGTCGGCGACTTTTAAGAAGAGTTCGCGCAGTTTTACCAAGAGTGCTAATCGATTTTGTTGTAGCTTTGGATCCTCATCCATCACCATGACGGTTTCGAAAAATCGATCGACGGGGTCGCGCAATTTAGCAAGGTCAATTAATAATCCGGTGTAATCACGATTTTTTTCAAACGCATCTGCCGCTTCAATTTTTTTGCTGATGTCGCGCGCGAGCTGAATTTCGGCTGATTCTTTCAAAAGATCCATTTTAAATGCGTGTTTTAATATGTCCGCTTCATTTTTAATAAGTATGTTTTTAACGCGCTTGTTTGCGGCGGCTAAACTTTCTGCTTCGGGCAATGTTGCAAAATGTTGAACGGCTTTTAGACGCGCATGAAATAAGACTAAATCTTCGTGCCAAATCGGCCCGCCGAGCGTTGCATTATGTTGGTCGAGCGTAAAGCCGTTTTGCTGAGACCATGTTGCTAAACGATCTAAAATAAATGCGCCGAGCGTGACGCCGAGATGTTCTTTTGGTAGCGGATGATCGGAATGTTTGTAGATGTTATAGGTTTCTTTGATTAATTCATTTAAATTTAAATGCAATTCATTTTCAATCATAATACGAATCAACCCGAATGCGGCACGACGCAATGCAAACGGATCTTTGGTGCCCGTGGGAATTTGATTGATGCCAAACATGCCGACGAGCGTGTCAATGCGATCCGCAATGGCGAGCGTTTGGCCGGTCTCTGTTTTGGGTAGGTCATCTGTCGAAAAACGGGGCATATATTGCTCTTTTAATGCGATCGCAACGGTTTCGGGCTCGTTGTCATTTTGCGCGTAATATTCGCCCATGATGCCTTGTAATTCGGGAAATTCGCCAACCATGCTCGTCATCAGATCTGTTTTAGAAAGCAAAGCGGCGCGCTCAATATCAGTGGTTTTAATTTTTAATTGTTTTGCGATATAACTCGACAATTTTTGTAGACGTTGAGTTTTATTTAATAATGTTCCGAGTTGTTTTTGAAAAACCACATGACCTAATTGCTCGACATACATGTTGAGCGGATGTTTCAAGTCTGTTTCATAAAAGAATTTTGCATCCGAAAGGCGTGCGCGCATCACGCGCTCATTGCCGCGGATAATATATTTTGTGCGATATGGTTTGATGTTGGCGGTCGTAATAAAATGTGGTAGTAATTGATTATATTGATCAACGACCGGAAAACAGCGCTGATGTTTTTCCATCGAGGCGATCAATACTTCTTTTGGTAAACTTAAAAAATCGTTTGAAAAGTTGGCTAACAGCGCTAGCGGCCATTCGGTGGAGGCGGTCACTTCATCTAATAATGCGTCGCTGATTACCGGGGAGCCAATACGCTGGGTTGCATGGATGGCTTGTGTTCGAATGATGTTTTTTCGTTCGTTGAAATCTACGAATACATGCGCATATTTTTTGAGTGTTTTAACATAGGCTTTGGGTGATGAAATAGTGATGGGCGATAGGTTATAAAAACGATGGCCTTGTGTTTTATTGCTGGTGGTTTTTTCTAAAATGATGCCAGGCACAATTTTTCGGCCATACATCAACATAATGCCATGCACCGGTCGTTCAAAAGTAATGTCATGATCGCCCCAGCGCATTTGTTTTTTGATGGGTAATTTTTTTATTGCTTCGGTGACAATGTCTGGTAAACAATCAAAAATTGATTTTCCGGATTCGGTTTTTTTAAAATATAAACATTCACCTTTGGGCGTGTCAAGTCGTTCGAGTTGTTCGACAGATACGTCGCATGATTTTGCAAACCCTGTTGCTTGTGGTTTGGGCGCGCCGTCGGGAAAAAATGCGATAGACGTCAACGGGCCTTTTCGCTCGATGACTTGATCGGGTTGTTTGGCCGTGACGTTATTTAAAATAACAGCTAATCGACGCGGCGTGGCAAGCAATACGTCGTCGAGTTCATATTCAAACCCCGATGTTTTTAAACCTTCGGCAATAGATTCTTTAAGGCTCATGGCGAGTCGCGTCAAATTTTTTGGCGGTAGCTCTTCGGTTAAAATTTCGAGCAACAAGTTGGCTTTCTTTGTCATGCTTCATCTTTTTTAAGTAATGGAAATCCAAGCGTTTCGCGAGATGCATAATATTGCTCCGCCACCGCTTTGGCGAGCGTGCGAATGCGCAGCATATATTGTTGACGTTCTGTTGCCGAAATCGCATGACGCGCATCCAATAAATTAAATGCATGTGATGCGTTTAATATCATTTCATAAGCGGGTAAGGGCAATTTATTTTCAAGCAATGTTTTGCATTGTGCTTCACTATTATCAAATTGTTTTAATAATGCGTTGACATCGGCATATTCAAAATTGTAAGCAGACATTTCAATTTCATTTTGTTTAAAAATATCGCCGTAGGTAACGCGCGGTGTATGCGACCACAGAATATCGAACATGCTGTCGGCATTTTGTAAATACATGGCGATGCGCTCGAGTCCGTAGGTGAGTTCACCAGTGACTGGCTTGCAGTCTAAGCCACCCACTTGTTGAAAATAAGTGAATTGTGAAATTTCCATGCCATCCAACCAAACTTCCCAGCCGAGTCCCCATGCGCCGAGTGTTGGTGATTCCCAATTGTCTTCCATAAATCGGATATCGCATTGTTTCGGATCGATGCTGAGTGCCGTGATGGAATTTAAATAAAGTTTTTGAATATCTTCGGGTGAGGGTTTTAGAATTACTTGAAATTGATAGTAATGTTGTGTGCGATTGGGATTGTCACCATAACGACCATCCGTCGGGCGACGGCAGGGTTGTACAAATGCTGTGCGCCAAGGTTCGGGTCCGATTGCGCGCAAGAAAGTCGACGGATGAAAAGTCCCCGCACCGACGGGCATGTCGAGTGGTTGTGTGATCATACAACCTTGTTTTGCCCAGTAGGCTTGGAGCGCCAAGATCATGTCCTGAAAGGTCTGAGGTTTTTTTGATGTAAACACCGGTGCATATCCTATTCATTAGATGCGATGTTTGCATTATAACGAATTCGCGTTTTAGGCACAATGAGCAGCTCTGAGCTGCTCTAATCCAGTCGCGGCCTATCTTGTAGCAGCTCAGAGCTGCGTGGGCGATTAGCGAGAGTGAGTTGATCTTGCTAAAAGCGGTGCATGTGGGTTTTTGCTTGCCGGGGCGGGTTGAGGATGTGGCGAAGCTGTATCAGCCGTAGCGCCAGCAGCAGGTTCATCTTGTTCAACGGTTGGATGGGTGTCGCGACCTGCGCCTAAACCGCATCTCATAAAGGCAGAGCTCAATCCAGGAATGACAGGTTTTACGCGTGTGCGCAAAGGCTCCCTGATTGGCGGTATTTTGGATTGAATAAATGGATCCACATTGTCCCCCATGTGATTAATTGCTGTTTGTAAATCAGATGTCGGAAGTAGTTCTCGCAAATCCGCTACGCCATGATGTAGTGATAATATTAAGCGATAGCGACCGACGGTTAAAGCGTAAGCGAGCAACTGTTGATTTTCTAAATCAGTTCGCGTCATCCAGGCGGTAAAATTAGCGTGGGTTGTTTCAGCTAACAATGTTTCGCATAAGTGATGTGCGATAACAGATCGATCTGGATGGCTCAGAGCGCTATTGCAAAATGCTCTATATAATGAATTTAATTTATTTTTAGGCGAGTCCAGTGCGATTTCAAATAAAGGGTTATTTTTACGCAACGTCGAGATATGTTCTGATTCCCAGCCTACCAAATGACGAAAATTATCCCACCAGGATGGCTCGACTTGTTTCCAGAGTGATTTAACGCGCAATACGACAGCAGCGAGCGCAGCGGGAATGGAGTTGGGGGATATTTTGGAAAAACCGAGTGTGTTTTTAATGTCATTTTGAGAGTGAATTTGTCGATTGCGAGCTTGAAAATAAAGATGTCGTGACTCATTTATAGGGATGACGCTGGTCAGTATTGTTTGGCATAACTTCCCATCTGCCGCGACAATATCGAGTTCCATATTGGGATCGAGCGGCTGTGCTAACAAATGAGTGGCAAATTCGTTGCGTGCGGTATCGGTTTTGAGGGATGAGAAAATTTGCTCGGCGTTCGTTAAACCGCGTCTGGCCCAGCTTTGCCTATGTTCCTCGAATAACTGTTTGTTGGCGCGCTTAAATGTTTTATGTACGAGTGTTGCGAGTATCGGGTCGCCATCGAGTAAATTTTTAATGGCACGTTGCGCCCGCTGTTGTATTTCATGAGTATGTTGTGTGGTTTCTGATAATATTGCCATACGCAAGTTAGGATTGCGTTCTAAAATTTTGATAAATTCTTCTCGGAATATTTCTTTTTCATCTTTGTTTACTAGAGTGAGGATTCGAGCTAATAAACTTTTTGCAAAACCGATCGAAAAATTATCTTCAGCCGCGCCTTTGCCGAGCGATAGGGCTGTCCAGTTGTCGAGAAAAAATATGCGATGCAAGTGAGTATCTAATTGACAGAGAATATGCTCTCTCATTTGGTTCGCAATTTCGCCGGTTAGTGTATTACGATTCCAAGACGAAAGGCCGAAAATTCCATTCAGAATTTTGATTAAATCTTTTTGTGAGAGATCACCATCGGGAAATGCATCGATGATGTTAAATAGTTTTTTCATGCCGAATGAACGAGTGTTTAATCGTTTGCGTATTGCGCCTTTTCGTTCGTCATATTGTTGCCTAATAATGTTGAGTAAATCAATTTTGTGAATGGGCATTTTTATTTTCCTATTTTTTTGTAACTATTCACCGCAAAACCTAAAACACGGAGAACGTTCAGATTTTGGATGATTTTGGGTGAAAAATCGATGAGAAAGCGGAGTGTACACGATAGTACATGAGCATTTTGAAGAGATTTTTCACCCAAAAGCACCAAAATATGGACGTTCCTTGTTTGTGCTGAATAGTTACATTTTTTTTGAGTACGGAAATGATAACGCATCTTATCTAAATAGCAAGCAGCGCAGCTCTGAGCTGCTCTAATCTAGTCACAGCCTATCTTGTAGCAGCTCAGAGCTGCGCAGGTTGATATTTGAACAAAATTTGATATGATGAGGTGATGCGATTAATTTTATTTGATTTGGATGGCACAATTCTTGAAAACAAAAGCGCCGGCACGGCGTTTTCTTGGTATTTATTCAAAAAAGGCAAGTTCGGCATTAAACAAACCTTTTATTCCTTGTGGTTTTTATGTCGATGGATTTTTAAATTTAAAACCGAAGTGTTCATCAAAGATAAAGCATATTTTACAGGTTTGTCTGAAGATGAAATATTTGTTTTGGGAGCACAGTTTGTCAAAGATTACTTGTTGCAACGCGTAAGACCTTTTATAAAAGAGCGTATCGAAGCGCATCACCAGGCAAGCGATATTGTTATATTGTTAACAGGCGCGCCCAATTTTATCGCGAATGAAATTGCATCGCGTTTAGGCATTCATGAAGTGGTCGCATCCGAATACAATACGAAAAATGGATTTTTTACTGCATTGCCGCCTAATCAACATTTATTTAAGCGAGAAAAATTAACAGCGGCGAAAAAATTATGTGATAAATATCACGTAGAGTTATTTGATTGTGTTGCTTATGGCAATTCATTTAATGACCGCTTTTTGTTAGAAGCGGTGCATGTGGCGATTGCGGTTACGCCGGATCGACGGCTTCGTCGACTGGCTAAAAAGCAGCATTGGGAGATTTTGGATACAGCGTTATGATTTCACCGCATCAATCATTTTCTGCAAGTTCGCTTGTGATGTGTCACCTGGGAAAAATTGTATCGGCGATTGAGCATCACCCTTTGTTGGCATGATAACAATAGCCGGTGTGCCCATGAAACCAAGCTGCGTTGCCGTCTTCTGATTATGCTTAATTTCTTGTGCAATCGCGTTGTCGTTGAGATCTTTTTTGAATTGCGCCATATTCAATTTTAATTGATTGGCTATTTGCAAGACCAGTTGTTCATTAATTTGAGTTTTGGCGTTGTACAAGGCTCGATGATACGCATAATATTTTCCTTGCCTATTGGCGGCCAGTGCAGCCCTTGAGCCAAGTTCAGAAATTGCGCCATAAATCGGAAATTCCTTAAAGACAACACGCAAGTCTGGATTTGCTTTCATTGTTGTGTCAAGCGTGGCAGCCAAGTTGCGGCAATGCGGGCATTGATAATCAAAATATTCAATCAGCGTGGTTGCGCCGTTTTTATTGCCGGCAACCGGTGAATTTGGATTATTTAACAAATCAGATAAGTCCATTTGACGAATGGCACTCATTGTTTTTGTTTTTTGTTGTTCTAGCATTTTTCGTTGCAATACTTGTGATGCTTGCATCAACACTTCTGGATTGCTGATGAGATAATCATGTACGATTTTTTGTATATCCGCTTGTTGTGTTGTACTAAAACTGTTTGCGCTGGTCGTGGCTGGGGTTAATTCTTTCATTAATGGCGCCGTAGTTGGAATGGCGTGAATGGGTTCTGCAAAAGACAAACTTGCGCCAAGGATGGCGACAGTGCCAACGATAGTCGAGATGATAATATTTCGTTTCACAGGAATATCCTCTTATTAATTAGACTGTAAGTACCTTAGTTCAGAGAAGCGGGGAAGTCAAGCGCATAAAAAAACCGGCGCATTGCTGCGCCGGTTTTTACTCAACAAGAGCAATAGGCTGATTACATCATGCCGCCCATGCCACCCATGCCACCCATACCTCCCATGCCGCCAGGCATTCCGCCTGTATCGCCATGTTCGCATTCTTTCTTAGGCAGATCGGCGATAAGACATTCGGTAATTAAAATCATACCCGCCACAGAAGCAGCATTTTGCAATGCAGTTCGGGTGACTTTGGTTGGATCGATAATGCCGAGCTCAATCATGTTACCGTATTTACTGGTTGCCGCATCAAAACCAAAATTGTCTTTACCAGCAACTACTTTTGAAAGAATGACGGAATCTTCTTCACCAGCATTTTTGGTAATTTGACGTAACGGTGATTCCATTGCGCGACGCACAATGGCAATACCCATGTTTTGATCGCTGTTTGCACCGGTTAAATCTTTTAACGATTGCAATGCGCGAATGAGTGCAACACCGCCGCCTGGGACAATGCCTTCTTCAACAGCTGCACGCGTTGCATGCAATGCATCTTCGACGCGCGCTTTCTTTTCTTTCATTTCCACTTCGGTGGCCGCGCCGACTTTGATAACCGCAACACCGCCCGCTAATTTTGCCAAGCGTTCTTGCAATTTTTCTTTATCATAGCTAGAAGAAGTGTCCTCAATCTGGGCTCGGATTTGCTTAATACGCGCTTTGATTTTATCAGCACCGCCTGCGCCATCAATGATGGTGGTGTCGTCTTTTGTAATGACAACACGTTTGGCGTGACCGAGGTCATTCAGCGTTGTTTTTTCTAGGGTCAATCCGACTTCTTCAGAAATGACTTGGCCATTGGTTAAAAGTGCAATGTCTTCTAACATCGCTTTACGTCGATCGCCAAAGCCGGGTGCTTTAACCGCGCAGACTTTAACGATGCCGCGCATGTTGTTGATGACCAACGTGGCCAAGGCTTCACCTTCTACATCTTCTGCGATAATCAGTAATGTCTTGCCCGCTTTTGCAACAGACTCTAAAACAGGTAACATATCGCGAATGTTTGCGATCTTTTTGTCAACTAACAAAATATAAGGCGCTTCAAGTTCGACGCTCATGTTTTGTTGATTGTTGATGAAGTACGGTGACAAATAGCCGCGATCGAATTGCATACCTTCGACCACATCTAATATATTTTCTAAACCTGAGCCTTCTTCAACGGTAATAACGCCTTCTTTCCCAACTTTTTCCATTGCTTCTGCAATGATGTTACCGATGTCGGTGTCGGAATTGGCTGAAATCGTACCCACTTGTGCAATTGATTTTTGATCAGTACAAGGTTTTGAAAGTTTTTGTAATTGTTCGATGGCCGCATTGACAGCTTTGTCGATGCCGCGTTTTAAATCCATAGGATTCATCCCGGCCACAACCGCCTTCATTCCTTCAGTGACGATTGCGCGAGCCAAAACGGTTGCCGTGGTTGTGCCATCGCCCGCATCATCCGATGTTTGTGAGGCGACTTCACGTAAGGTTTGTGCGCCCATGTCTTGAAGTGGGTGTTTTAATTTAATATCTTTTGCAACAGAGACGCCATCTTTGGTGACACGTGGTGCGCCAAAAGATTGACCCAACATGACCACGCGGCCTTTTGGCCCCATCGTTACGCCGACTGCGTCTGCTAAAATATTGATGCCAGCGACTAAATGATCGCGGGCTTCATGTCCAAAAACAATTTGTTTACCGTCCATAATCATATCCTCTTGTTTTATTAAATTATTCAATTATTCAATGATGCCTAAAATATCTTCTTCGCGTAACACGACGAGTTCTTTGTCGTCGAGTTTGACCTCGGTACCGGAATATTTTCCGTACAATACCGTGTTCCCTTTTTTGACATCCATCGGCGAACGATGGCCGTTGTCATCAAGCTTGCCTGGGCCTACCGCTTCAACGATGCCTCGGCTGGGTTTTTCTTTGGCATTGTCTGGAATGACAATACCGCCTTTGCTCACATCTTCTTTGACTGGCTTGACCAGTACTCGGTCATGTAATGGGCGAAATGACGACATAGCTATTTCTCCTTAAGTTATTTGAGTTAAAAGTGATCAAAATGCATAATTCATGGGATTAGCACTCTCTTCAAGAGAGTGCTAATATAGGGGCAAAACGCTGAAACTTCAAGGGCTATTTAGGGCTATTTAGAAAAATCGTATGAGCAACGAGTTGTTGAATTAAAAAAAGCTTACATATGAGGCGTCACCATAGCGACATCCTTTGCTTGGATCAATATAGAGTGGAAAATAACCTAAATTGCTTAGGATGCTATCATTCCAGATGCAGAGCAATTTAGTTTGACCCGCATCTGACCAGCCGGGCGGTATGGTGCCGGTTGCGGTGACACTGGCAACCGTGCAGAGTCCGTATGCTTTGTTTTTGCTAGCTTGTGCGGGCACAGTGAAATCAGAGGTTGTTCCGCAGCTACCGAGGATTCCGGGATTCAAATATATATGTGCTGTGATCTTTGTGGATAATTGGTTATATATCGTTATGTCTGTGGCAGAAGCAGAAAACGAGAACAACATCATGCCCAGGAGTGCTAAGAATTTGATGCGCATTTGCCATCTCCATTAGTTATCAGAACGGATTTTTCATTGTAAGGCAAAGTGATCTCATCGTCTAGAAAATTCTTATCCCTTGAGCAAAGCTCATCAGTAAAATGCTGACATGCATTTCAGCTAATTCAGATTGGATATTGTTCATATTGTAGATAACTTTTTGTTTTTTAATGGACAACAGCCATGCACAGCAATCTCCGAAATTATTTAGCGCTGAATCATATTCTCGGATTAAAATCGAGTGATATCCAACAGATTCTAAAATATGGTGACGATGATTTTTCGCAATTAAAAGAATTTTCCAATATAAATTGGTCATTAATCGATGCAGAATTAAAATGGGCAGAAGAAAAAAATCATCACATTGTGACTTGTGAAGACGATCATTATCCGAGGTTATTAAAAGAAATCCAGGATCCGCCACATATTTTGTATATATGGGGAAATCTTGATTGTTTGGCAAAACCGCAATTAGCCATCGTCGGTAGTCGTACGCCGACCTCGACAGGCTGTGAAACGGCCTATCAATTTGCGCAATATTTTTCTCAATGTGGATTGGTTATAACCAGTGGTTTGGCTCGTGGTATTGATGCGGCGAGTCACGAGGGAGCACTTTGCGGTGGAGAAACTATTGCGGTGTTGGGTGGTGGTTTGCGTCATATTTATCCAAAAGAGCATATAAATCTGAGCGCTCGTATTGCCGAATGTGGAGCGGTGATTTCTGAATTTCCACTTGAGATGCGTCCTCAAAAATTTAATTTTCCCCGACGCAATCGTTTAATCAGTGGGCTGAGTCTTGGTGTTTTGGTAGTGGAAGCTGCTGCGCGAAGCGGATCACTGATTACTGCGCGATTGGCAGGCGAGCAAGGTCGTGAAGTCTTTGCTGTGCCTGGTTCAATCCATAATCCGTTGTCCAAGGGCAGTCATTGTCTGATCCGTGATGGGGCTAAATTAGTTGAAACCGCTCAAGATGTGATCAATGAATTGAGCGGATTTGACCTCGATTTGTCCAAAATATCGCCAGATAAGCCGAAAAAGCCACATCACCCACTAGACGATCAACACCAGAAGCTGTTATCCTGCATCGGATTTGAGCTTACAACACTCGATGTTTTGATCATTCGAAGCGGTTGTTTGATTGAAATAATATCATCACTGTTGCTATCGTTAGAGCTTGGTGGTTATATAAAAGAGGTGCCGGGTGGCTATTGTCGGATTAAATAAAAGAGAGCCATGAAAGAAAACTTATTAGACGTGCTCATGTATTTGTTTGAGAACTATGTCAGCGAAGAGATTCCGCTGCAAGCGAACAAACAAATCATTAAAACAGAAATGGTTACGGCAGGATTCCAACATGATCGGGTGTATGAAGCATTCGAATGGTTCGATGTGTTAAAAAAATCGGCGATTGAATTTGGCAAGAATAAATCGACGAGCACACAGAATGTTCGAATTTATTCGCCACCAGAACTTGCAAAAATCACACCTGAAGCGCGCGGTTGTATTTTGTATCTTGAGCAAACCGGTATTTTAGATATGCGTACGCGAGAATTAATTATTGATCGCGTCATGGCGTTAGCGGAACCCGTGATTGAAGTGTCGGAAATTAAATGGGTGAGTTTATTGGTATTATATAATTTACCAGAGCGTAGTGAACAAATAGGATGGCTCGAAGACTTTGTGTTTAATGAGCCATGCGAAATACAACATTGATAAAATACTATGACTAAAAATCTTGTTATTGTCGAATCACCAGCGAAGTCAAAGACGCTTCAAAAATATTTGGGGAAAGAATTTTCTATTTTAGCATCTTATGGACATGTTCGGGATTTATTGCCGAAGAGTGGCTCGGGGGATACCGAAAATGGTTTTGCCATGCGTTATCAGGTCATTGAAAAAAACGCACAACGTCTGGATGATATCTGTAAAGCCTTAAAAAAAGCACACACATTGTATCTTGCACTCGATCCGGATCGCGAGGGAGAGGCGATTGCATGGCATCTTTACGATATGTTGCAAGAGAAAGGCGCATTAAAAAACAAAATGGTGCATCGTGTTGTTTTTCATGAAATTACAAAAACGGCCGTGCAACATGCGATTGAAAATCCACGTCAAATCGATATGAATCTTGTCAATGCACAGCAAGCACGTCGCGCATTAGATTATTTGGTTGGATTTACGTTGTCCCCACTGTTGTGGAAAAAAGTGAGAACAGGATTGTCGGCAGGCCGTGTACAAAGTCCCGCATTACGATTGATCGTTGAGCGTGAGGAAGAGATCGAAGCATTTAAGTCGCGAGAATATTGGACGGTTGTTGCAGATTGTAAAGCGAAGAAACAAGGATTTAATGCTCGCCTCACAAAATATGAAAATGAAAAAGTTGAGCAATTCACGGTTACGGAAGAAAAACAAGCCAAAGAAATTAAAACAAAATTAACACGCGCTGCAAAAGGGAAACTGGTTGTTGAGCAAGTCGAGCAAAAAATGCGAAAGCGCCATCCCGCTCCGCCATTTATCACCTCTACGTTACAACAAGAAGCAGTGCATAAATTAGGTTTTTCTGCCAAACAAACCATGATGATTGCGCAGCAATTATATGAAGGTATTGAAATTGGCATGGGCACCACGGGTTTGATTACGTATATGCGTACAGATTCAGTCAGTTTGGCCAATGAAGCGTTGGAGGAAATTCGCGCGTTTATCGCCAAGCATTACGGCAAAGATGATTTACCGGATGCGCCAAGAGTATTTAAAACAAAGAGTAAAAATGCGCAAGAAGCACATGAAGCGATTCGTCCGACGTCAGCTATGCGCACGCCCGAATCCATTAAGACATACTTAAGCGCGCAACAATATAAATTATATGCTTTAATTTGGAAGCGTACGATTGCTTGTCAGATGATTCATGCGGATATTTTTACGGTTTCCGTTGATTTGTTATGCGGCTCCGACAATATGTTTCGTGCGACGGGATCGACCATTGCCAATCCGGGGTTTATTAAAGTGTATCAAGAAGGAACGGATTTAGAAGAAATCAAAGAAGAAAATTTATTGCCTGAACTTAAAAAAGGTGATGTAGTTGATTTGTTAGATATTTTGTGCGATCAGCATTTTACAGAGCCGCCGCCACGTTATTCAGAAGCCAGTTTAGTTAAAGTGTTGGAAGAACATGATATTGGCCGCCCTTCAACATATGCAGCAATTATTTCAACCATACAGTATCGAAAATATGCCATTCTGGAGCAAAAGCGATTTCACCCAACGGATGTCGGTCGAATTGTCACTAAGTTTTTAACCACTTATTTCACGCAATATGTGGATTACGATTTTACAGCACATTTAGAAGGACAGTTGGATGCAGTTTCACGCGGCGAAACCGTTTGGGTGCCATTATTGGAAAAATTCTGGGTGCCGTTCAAAAAACAAATCGATAAAATTGAAAAAGACGTTAAACGTAGCGATGTGACGCAAGAAAAAACTGACGAAAAATGTCCGACATGCAGTGCGCCGCTCGTCATTCGTCTCGGACGTAATGGAAAATTTATTGGTTGTTCTACATATCCCGAATGTGATTACACGCGCAGTTTAAATCCGGAAGAGAACGAGCCGGATACCCCTGAAATTGTAGAAGGACGTAAATGTCCGGACTGTAGTTCAGATCTGCAAATTCGTCGTGGGCGATACGGTAAATTTATTGGGTGCACGAATTATCCTAAATGTAAACATATCGAACCGCTCGAAAAACCGGCGGATACAGGCGTGCGTTGTCCAGAATGTCACAAAGGAACTATATTGAAACGCAAATCACGCTATGGAAAGATTTTTTATTCCTGTTCGCGTTATCCGGATTGTAAATACGCGGTTTGGTATGAGCCGATTGATGAAGTATGCCCAAAATGTAAATGGCCAATGCTCATGCTTAAGATAACAAAGCGTCGCGGGACAGAACATGCCTGTCCGCAGAAAAATTGCGATTATGTGAAAGTCGTACAAGCGCCAGAAAGAGCGGATAAATCAGCCCCGAAGGAAGTTGCAGAGAAAAAGGCAGCGAAGAAGACAACGGCGAAGAAAAAGATAGCGAAGAAGAAAGCTAAAAAATAGTACTTGTCATCCTCGCGTTATTAATACGGAGCATCCCGATGGATTTAAAAACTCTTGGCATCAACAATGTTCAACAAATCCATCACAATCCCTCCTATGAAATTTTATTTAAACATGAAACCGACCCATCTCTTTGTGGCTATGAAAAAGGGGTATTAACCCAGCAGCATGGCGCGGTTTCCGTTGAAACAGGGCGTTTTACCGGACGTTCAGCAAAAGATAAATATATTGTTAAAGATCCGCAAACCGAAAAACATGTTTGGTGGAAAGCCGCTGGCTCAGATAATCAGCCGATTGATCAAGCGACATGGGATTATTTAAAAAAAATATCGACACAACAATTATCCGAAAAAACATTGTATATCATCGATGGATTTTGTGGCGCGAATCCCGATACCCGTCTTTGTGTGCGTTTGGTGACAGAAGTTGCGTGGCAGGCGCATTTTTTTAAAAATATGTTTATTCGCCCGAGCGAAGAAGAACTCGAGAACTTTAAACCCGACTGGACGATTTTAAACGCTTGCAAAACAACTTGTCTCGATTATAAAAAATTTGGTTTGCGTTCAGAAAATTTTGTTGCTTTTCATATGACGGAACGCATGACATTAATCGGCGGCACATGGTATGGCGGTGAAATGAAGAAAGGCATCTTTTCGATGATGAATTATTTTCTGCCGCTAAAAGGAATTGGCTCGTTTCATTGCTCTGCTAATCAAGGTGAATCAGGTGATACGGCATTATTTTTTGGATTATCCGGTACGGGTAAAACAACGTTATCGACGGATCCAAAGCGAAAATTAATTGGCGATGATGAACATGGTTGGGATGATGACGGGGTGTTTAATTTTGAAGGAGGATGCTATGCAAAAACTATTCGTCTTTCAAAAGAAAAAGAACCCGATGTTTACAATGCAATTAAGCGCGATGCATTATTAGAAAATGTGGTGGTTGATGCACAGGGTGTTGTTGACTTTGATAGTGCCAAAAAGACTGAAAATACAAGGGTTTCATACCCAATTTATCATATTGATAATATCGTCAAGCCGGTTTCGCGTGGCACGCATCCTAACAGAATTATTTTTCTTACTTGTGATGCGTATGGCGTATTACCGCCAGTGTCTATTTTAGATACTGCACAAGCGATGTATCAATTTTTGTCTGGCTATACGGCAAAAGTGGCGGGAACAGAGTTAGGGGTAGTCGAGCCGGTTGCAACGTTTTCCGCCTGCTTTGGTTCGCCGTTTTTATTATTGGATCCGGTTTGTTACGCTAAATTATTAAGCGAAAAAATGATGCAGCATAAAACGCGCGCATTTTTAGTGAACACGGGCTGGATTGGTGGTGGTTACGGCGTGGGTAAACGTATTTCAATTCAAGCGACGCGCGCAATTATCGATGTAATTTTAGATTGTTCGATTGATGATGCAAACACTGAAAAATTCCCCATCTTTAATTTAACAATCCCGACACAACTAAAAGGCGTGGATGCGCATATTTTGAATCCCAAGCGCGCATGGACGGATAAAAATGCATACGATGTTGCGTTAGAGAACTTAGCCGCGCGGTTTGCTAGAAATTTCGAACGTTTTTCCAATACACCCACCGGCCGCGCATTGCAAACCGCCGGACCCGTGTTGGAAGCACGGTTGGTTCTAAATAAAATGTAGGTTGGTGCTGAGCGAAGCGAAGCCCAACGGGAACAATTTGTTGGGCCTTACGGCCAACGTACTTGTTCGCATTAATTGCCTGTGGCGTTAACCAATGTGAATCCCTCCTCTACTTCCTTGTCGCAGACCGCGGGACTATCTACCATTTCTGGTTCTGAACCATTTGTTTTTTCCCCATCGGCGTCATAGCCATCGGATTCGGTTGGTGATGTGGTGGGTCGTGTTAATAAATCTCGTATATCATCTTTTTGAGCCAGATCTTCTGCTGTCTTTCCTGCCTGATCTTTTGGTGTGAGCGTTGCACCATGTGCCAATAATTGTCGAACGATAGCAGCATGACCACCTTTGGTGGCACGATGCAAGGCGGTTTGTTGTGTATGGGCGCCTCGTGCATCGATATCAATACCGAGTATTTGTCGATATGTTAATAGGATACCTACTAATTCTGTTAGTCCACCACACGCAGCGCCACGTAACGCTAAATTAAAATCCGCATCAATCAGCGCCTTGGTGAGATTGTGATAGGTGTTGCGTTCTTTTTTGTCTTGAATTTCTGTTACATGCGAAATCGTCCAATGCAAAGCGGGATCTTCTGTTTTGTCAACGAGTGGTAACATGCGGATCCATTGATCCTTTGCGAGATACTGTTTTAATTGTTCATGTTGAGGATGCTGTGCAGTGCGCATGAATTTTATTCTCCTTGTTAGTGATTTGAAGTGTGATAATATACAATCTTATGCACGAGTTTTCAATCATACAAGATATTTTAAAAACCATTGAGCAAACGGCGGTCAAAAACAATCTAAAAAAAATCAATAAAGCGACATTAGAAATTGGTCAAATGCGGCAATGCATTCCCGAATTTTTGCAGTTTGCGTTTGAAACGTTAGCGAAAGATACGATTGCATCAGGATCTAAATTAATTATTCGAGAAATTCCAGTAAAAGCACTTTGTGTACAGTGTAAAAAAGAATTTAAAGTGATCGGTGATAGTTATTGCTGTCCGCACTGTGATAGTGTCGAGTTGGATATTTTAAGCGGAAAAGAAATTATTTTAAGCAGTATTGATGGGGACTAACATATGGAAATTTTAATTAAACAAGATTTGTTAATCGCCAATGAAGAAAAAGCAAATGATTTGCGCGCGCGATTGAAACAACATAACATTTGCATGTTAAATTTAATTGGCTCGCCCGGCGCAGGCAAAACATCTCTTTTGGAAAAAACGTTTTCAATATTGCGTCAACGTTATCGCATGGCGGTGATTGAAGGTGATGTTGAAACGGACGAGGATGCCAAACGTTTAGCACCCTATCAAGTGCCGATTGCGATGGTGAATACGCACGGGGCATGTCATTTGGAGTCAGTGAGTGTTGAGAAGGCACTGAATGCATTTGATTTGAAAAAGTTAGATTTAATTTTTGTGGAGAATATTGGTAATTTAGTTTGTCCGGCGGAATTTGATGTGGGTGAAAATTTCAAAATTGCCGTGTTAAGCGTGTGCGAAGGAGATGATAAAGTGATAAAGTATCCCTTGTTGTTTCGCGAAGCCAGCATAGTTGTGCTAAACAAAATTGATCTCTTGCCGTATCTTAATTTTAATCGCGCGCGTTTTTATGCAGATCTTAAAAAGATTAATCCAAAAGTAAAGATATTGGAAGTCTCGTGCACGACGGGAGAAGGGGTTGATGCGTGGTGTCAGATGCTATTGTCATCCCACCCAATAAATGTTATTGTTACATCTGTGCAATAAGGTAGAGATATAAAACAACGGATTGCCATGCTGCTCAAAACCACAAAAACGGCGCTTTTGAAAGGGATCGATCAAGTTTTATCAACTTATCAAGTGGCCGCTTTAACGAAGCAAGATAGTCGAGTTTTGTATAACTATGTAAAGACGAGTCACGATATTTTTTGGGGTTGTCGACCGACCGTGTTACCGCCAAAGAAATTTTTCTTTCCGCCGCATGAAACGCTTCTTGATTATACTGCCGATGGACAAATTATTGCGAAGATCGAATCTAAACCGCTCGTCTTATTTGGTATTCATCCATGTGATTTGCGCGGCATTCAAATATTAGATGAAGCGTTTGCCGATCTGCATGGTGATCCCAATTATTTAGAGCGACGCGAGAAAGCAATTATCATTGGATTGGATTGTCATCAAACCTGTGATCAAGACTCATTTTGTTATAAGGTCGGCGCACATTATGCAAAGACGGGTTATGATATCATGTTATATCCGCTGAAAGATGATCAATATCTTGTTGAGGTCGCAACCGATCGCGGAAATGTGTTTGCCGAACAATTCTTGCGGGCGATCAAAGGTGAAGAAAAAGAATTAGAGGAATACCAACAAGCGAAAGCAAAAGCATTTGAATCATTAAAGCCATTTAAAGACTTAGAAAAATTCCCCGAGCTTTTTCAAGAAAACACGCATCATCCGGTTTGGGAGCATGAAGGTGCGCGCTGTTTGAGCTGCGGTTCTTGTGTTATGGTTTGTCCCACCTGCTATTGTTTTAATGTTACCGATGATTGGGAGCTGAATATGCGGGCCGGAAAGCGCCAGCGTCATTGGGATGCGTGTATGCTGCATGATTTTACGACGGTGGCAACGGGTGAAAACTTTCGCCCGACGGCGACTGCGCGATTACATCATCGCATCAATCGAAAATTTAATTATTTGATGAAGAAACATGGACAATCGGTTTGTGTGGGTTGTGGACGCTGTGTGCGTGCGTGTCTGGCCGACATCAGTCCAAAAACCATTGCAGAAGCGATTAATGGTGAGGATGAAAAAGAATGGAATTAGCATTAGTTCAATCCAATGCAAAACTGTATTTGCCGGAACCTGCAAGAATCGTTAAGGTTAGAAATTTTACCGAGCATGAAAAGTTTTTTCAGATTGAATTGTTACGCAAAGGAAGTTTGGGGCATGATCCAGGACAATTTGTTGAAGTATCTATTTTGGGAATAGGTGAGGCACCCATTTCAATTGCATCGCCGCCTGATTCGGGTAATCGTTTTGATTTATGCGCACGTGCGGTTGGCGATGTCACTAAAAAATTATTTACATTTAAAAAAAATGATTTGATTTATATTCGCGGGCCTTTTGGTCACGGCTTTGATGATAAAATTTTTCAGCGCATGCGAGGGAAACATTTGTTATTTATTGCAGGCGGTATTGGTTATTTTCCGTTGCGGTCGCTCATCAATCAAGTCATTCCAAATGCAAAAAATTATAAAAAAATCTCAATTTTATACGGTTGCAAAACATCGCAAGATCGTATGTTTCCGGATGAACTTAAAAAAATTCATCACTTGTCAGTCGGTAGCAATGTTGAATTGCTTGAAACGTTGGATCATCCCGAAGCAGATTGGACTGGCAATGTTGGTGTGATTACGACGTTAATTCCTAAAATTGATTTTGATCCTGCCGAGACAATCGCCATTATTGTCGGGCCACCGATCATGTATAAGTTTGTCTTAACATCATTGATGGATAAGCACATGCCGAAAGAAAATATTTATATGTCGTTAGAGCGTCGTATGAAATGCGGCGTAGGTAAATGTGGCCATTGTCAGATGGAAGGTGTTTATGTGTGTCAGAAGGGGCCGGTGTTTAATTATGCGGATGTCGAACATAACGAGGAGTTATTTTGATGTCTAAAAAACCCAAGGTTGCATTTTTTGATTTTACCGGTTGCGAAGGTTGTCAGTTGTGTGCCGTTGATTTAACGCCGGAACAATTATTTGATTTGTTGGCGTTAGTCGACATCGTTGAATTTCGTGAAGTGATGACCGATAAAGCGGAAAGTTATGATATTGCTTTTATCGAAGGATCGATTTCGCGTAAACCCGATGAAGAAAAAATTAAAGATATTCGGGCGCGGTCAAAATTATTGGTGACATTGGGGGCGTGTTCGACCATTGCGGGCGTGAATGCGCTTCGAAATTTTTATCCCGATGACAAATTATTGCATTTAGTGTATCCGGGTCATCCCGAGATTGATCGTACAACGATTGCGAGAGGTGTGAGTGAAGTCGTAAAGGTCGATGCAATGATTCCCGGGTGCCCGATTGATACGCATGAGTTTTTACGTGTTGTAAAAGATTTATTGTTGGGAAAAAAGCCTGAAATACCGACCTATCCAGTATGTGTCGAATGTAAGATGAATGAAAACACCTGTGTATATGAAAAGGGTATACATTGCTTGGGGCCTGTGATTCGTGCGGGTTGTAATGCAATTTGCCCGAGCAATGGTGGTTACTGTTTTGGTTGTCGCGGCGCTATTCCAAAAGCCAATATCGAATCGATGAAAGAAATTTTGCAGAAATATAATTTAAGTGCAGCGGATGCGCTGGATAAATTTAAATTATTTCTTGAGCGGGATAAGGAGATTTTTCCAGATGACAAAAATTGATGTACATCACATTACGCGAGTCGAGGGGCACGGGAATATTAAAGTCGATATCAATAAGGGAAAAATTTTAATGTGCCGGCTCGAAATTGTCGAGGCACCACGTTTTTTTGAAGCGATGTTGCGAGGTCGGCATTATGATGAGACGATTATTGTATCGAGTCGCATTTGTGGTATTTGTTCGGTCGGGCATCAGTTGGCGGCATTGCGTGCGATTGAAGACGCATTTAATGTTAAGATTTCTGAACAAGAAAAATGTTTGCGTCGATTGTTAAATTGCGGTGAGTTTTTTGAAAGTCATGTATTACATATTTATTTTTTGGCCGTACCTGATTTCAAAGGCATTAAGTCAGTTTTTCCACTCGCGAAAACGAATAAAGATGTTGTTGTGCATGCGTTAAATTTAAAACGATTTGGACATTACATCGGCGGGGTTATTGGCGGTCGCTTGATCCATTCAACGACGACGGATGTTAAAGCGATGTCAAAGTTGCCGACAAAAAAAGAATTAGAAGAAGTATTAAAGCGCTTGCACGAAGCAAAGGAAGAGTTAAAACAAGGTGTTTCTATTTTAAAGGGATTGAAGTTTCCAGCGTTTGAGAGAGAAACAGAATATATTTCTCTGCAGAAAAAAGGGTTTTATACCTTGTTAGAAGGTAACATTTATTCGAGTGATGTCGGTGAGATTTCATATAAAAATTATCGTAATGTGGTGAACGAATATATTGTTGATTATGCAACCGCAAAGCGCGCAAAACATAATCGCGTATCATACATGGTGGGCGCTTTGGCGCGGTTTAATAACAATGGGCAATGGTTGTCGGATGATGCCAAACAAATTGCGCGAGATTTAGGATTGAAGTCGCCGTGTTATAATTCTTATTTAAATACCGTTGCACAGTTTGTTGAGCTTGTGCATGTGGCGGATGATTCTATTGCGGCCGCAGAGAGTTTATTAAACATGAATTTAAAATTAGAAGAACGTTCTGTTGTCGTGACGCCGGGTTCTGGCGTGGGTGCCGTTGAAGTGCCGCGCGGCACGTTGTATCATGAATATATATTTAATGATAAAGGTATTGTTCAAGATGCGAATTGTGTTATTCCTACTGGACAGAATGTAAATAATATCGAAGAAGATTTTAAAGCATTATTGCCGGGCATTTCTAAAAAATCACAGAAAGAAATTACGCTTTTATTGGAAATGCTCGTGCGCGCTTACGATCCTTGTATTTCTTGTTCGGCGCATATGTTGGATGTTGAGTTCGTGTAAATATGGCCCATATATTAATTCTTTCCATCGGAAATTTATTGCGTCGTGATGATGGTGTTGGTCCAGCCGCATTAAAATTATTATCTGAATATCCAAAACCAAACGTTGATTATGTGAACGGAGGCACGGATGGACTGGCGCTGATTGATTTAATTTCGCAGTATAAAAAGGTGACGATTATTGATGCGGTGAACATGCAAATGCCGCCTGGGACGATAAAGCGATTCAAGCCTGAAGAGGCCAAGATTTATGTCAAATCGGATTCGCTTTCGACACATGGTTTTGGCTTAGCCGAAGTGTTAGAGTTGTTGATGCAATTAGGGGGTGAGACAGAAATAGATATCATTGGTATTCAGCCAAAAGATATTTCGTTAGGTGAAGGGTTAAGCGATTGTGTACGAGATTGCCTAAACGACATCATCACCCTCATCGCAGCTCAGAGCTGACGCAATCAAGGGGCGGGAGAGGCTTGCTGCGCCTCTGTTGTAGCAGCTCAGAGCTGCGCGGATTAAAATTTTGTATGATATTTCCTACACCACAGCTCAGAGCTGCGAGACGGGATAAAACCCTTGCTGTGACTGGCTTGTCGCAGCTCAGAGCTGCCAAGTAAAAAATTGTAAGCTCAGAGCTGTTGGTGAAGAAAATGGTGAAAATATGTGCTATGCGATTCCAGGACAATTAATTGAAATTCGCGAAAATGGCGGCGGCGTAGTCGATTATTTTGGTGAAAAACGTAATATCTTATTGGATCTTAGTGACGCAGCAGTGGGTGATTATGTTTATGCACAAGGCGGTATTTTAGTTCGCAAAATTTCTACAGAAGAAGCACTGGAGATTTTATCACTCTGGAAAGATAAATTTTTTGAATTAAAAAAAATGGATGAGCGGTTATCGCATTTTTCAGAAAGCGATTTGCCGGCCAATACATTACAAATTTTACAAAAAGTAAATTTAAAAAAACCGTTATCGCGACAAGACATGCTGGCGCTTTTGAAATTGGAAGACCCGCGCGAGTTAAAAGTATTATATGAATTAGCCAATCACATCCGGCATCGTGAGCATGATAATGCAAGCTGTATTCACGGTATCATTGAATTTTCAAATCATTGTCGCGAAAATTGTCATTATTGCGGCATTCGTTCTGATCGCGTAGTCAAGCGCTATCGGATGAGTGTTGACGAAATTATTGAAGTAGCACAGCATGCTGTCGATGAATATGGTTTTAAAGCATTAGTATTGCAATCGGGCGAAGATCCTTGGTATGACGAAAAAAAATTAGTAAAAATCGTTAGCACGTTGCGAGCAATGGGCATTTTGGTTTTTTTGAGTATTGGTATGCGCGATAAAGAGTTGTATCAAAAATTATATCAAGCTGGCGCACGTGCTGCATTATTGCGATTCGAAACATCCAATGAGGATATTTTTAGACAATTGCGGCCTGGCGCGTCATTACACGAGCGCTTAACATTGATTAAACAGCTAAAATCGATGGGTTATATTATTGCGACGGGATTTATTGCAGGGTTGCCTGACGAAACCCCTGAGGATATTGTTAATAATATATTACTAACTCAATCGTTGGGCCCCGACATGTATTCGTTTGGGCCGTTGATTCCAGCTATTGATACGCCTTTGGCCGCGCAGAGCAAATTATCGATTGATGCGATGTTAAAGATTATTGCGCTGACACGTTTTGTTGATCCGGATTCAAATATTTTGGTGACCACTGCATTAGAGACGTTGGATGCGAGCGCCAAAAAAATCGCGTTATTGGCGGGTGCCAACTCGATGATGATCAATGTTACGCCGATGGAATATCGTGTGTTCTACCAAATTTATGATAATCGAGCTGATCGCAATCAAACGGTGAAGGTTGGTATACAAAGTGCGCTAGATTTATTATATTCGTTAGGGCGAGCGCCGACAGATATTGGCGTCGTTGAAGCGACGCTTACGTCCTGACAGGTCTTAAAAGGAGAGAGTGTATGTCTAAAATATTTTCGATCAAAGAGATCTTGCAATTTGCTGTCGAAAAGGAACATGAAAGCCAAGTATTATATCAAGAGCTCGCGGCGCAGGTTGGCAACCCGGATGCCAAGTCGTTGTTTAAAGAATTTGTGATACAAGAAAAAAAGCACGAAGACCTGTATAAAAACATGTTGGCAAATGTTGACGAAGACCAGCACGTTAAAGATCTCGACGAATACATGTCTTATATGCATGAATTAATTAACACGAGTCATCAAGAAAGCGGAACGCCATCGGTCGTGCAGATGGAAGATTTACATGACCTATTAGATTATGCGGTTTTACGCGAAAAAGAATCGGTGTTGTTTTATGTTGGTTTGCGCGATTATGTTTCTGAGCCTTATCAATCGCAAGTTGATGCAATCATTAAAGAAGAAGTGCAGCATACCGTGCAGTTGTCAGATCTTAAGAAAGCGATTTAAAGATGCTGCCAAGATGGGAGGCTAGATGTTCAAGTTATTTTGTGACAGACCCTAATATTAGCTCGGATCACCGCCGGCACCAGGCGCAGATGGCTGCCAGCCTCGTGGGACATCGCATTCTTCCACACGGGCGCCACTAGGATTGCGGATGAGCCAAGTTAAATCAACAGGAGGGCGATGAAAAAACCCCGATTCTATGAGCCTGTGCATCAAGGTTGAATATGCTCGTGGTTCAGGGAAAGGCTCGGGTAACATGAGTTGTGCTCCTAAATCAATTGGTCTATTGTCTTGGGGATTAGGCTCGGGTAACGTGAGCTGTGCTCCGAAATCAATTGGACTATTTTTTTGGGGATCAAATAATGCGTCAATAGGAAGGGGGGGGTGCCGCTAATCGCGCGAATGTAGCATTCATCTCCGCTGCTATTCTTGCTTGCATTTCTGCTAGTGTTGCTTGTAGCACTGCGGAATCCAGCGTTATTGGTGCTGCATCGGCAACATCACCCATCGGTTGCAATTCTATGTCTTTTGTTTTTATCTTTGGCATAATTTTTCTCAGTCGTTGATGTATGGATGCCATTGTAACATCAAATTCCGTAACTATTCAGCACAAACAAGGAACGTCCATATTTTGGTGCTTTTGGGTGAAAAATCTCTTCAAAATGCTCATGTACTATCGTGTACACTCCGCTTTCTCATCGATTTTTCACCCAAAATCATCCAAAATCTGAACGTTCTCCGTGTTTTAAGTTTTGCGGTGAATAGTTACCAAATTCCAAAAAAAATAAAAATTAGCTCTGAGCTGATAAAATCCATGCTATGACTGGATTTTATCAGCTCAGAGCTGCGGCAAGTAGGTGTCTTGAAAGACTTGCTATGACTGCTTTCCCGCAGCTCAGAGCTGCGGGGATTAAAATGTTGTAGGATATTGCTTACTTCGCAGCTCTGAGCTGCTAAAAGTCAGTCACAGCCTGTCTCTCATCTGCTCAGAGCTGCTCCGGAATTCGCGTTAATAATTGGGTTCCCAAATATTAGCTAAAATCGCTTTTTCTACATCAGTTTTATGCGCCACGCCTTCTTTGATCGCTTGTTCGGCAACGGCTACAGCGATATCGAAACAGATTTCTTGAATATGAGTTAAATCAGGTAACAGCGATCCATAGGCATCCTGTTGTGCGGGAGAATGTTTGGCGAGTGTATGACTCGCCACAACAAACATGTCATGTGTAATGCGTTTTGCTTTCACTGAGATCACGCCCAAACTAAGCCCCGGAAAAATAAATAAATTATTGCATTGTGCGATCGGCGTTTTTTTGCCGCTAATTACTTCATCGGGAAAAGGACTGCCGGTTGCGATTAACGCTTTGCCATTTGTCCAATTTAATAAATCATGTGGCGTTGCTTCGGTTTTTGAATTGGGATTCGATAGCGCTAAAATAATTGGGCGCGGGGTGTATTTGACCATTGTTTTTATGATCGTTTCGGTAAATGCGCCTTTTACAGTAGAACAACCCACCAAAATAGTTGGTTTAACGTGACGTACCACTTCAAATAAGTCAATATGTGAAACATTTTTTAATTTCCATTCTGCCATCGCATTTTTTGATTTGGCATACGGTTTCTGAAAATCCATTAAATTATCCATGTCTTGCATCAAGAGACCGCGGCGGCCTAATAACCAAATGCGAGCTTGAGCGGCTTCCAATGACAGTCCGCGTTTTACCATAATTTTTACGATAAAATCTGCAATGCCGGTGGCTGCGGTGCCTGCGCCAAAAAACACAATACATTGTTGTGTGATATCCTGGCGTATAGTTTGTAATGCAGACTCGATAGCGCTAAAAGAAACGGCCGCGGTGCCTTGCATATCATCATTAAACGTACACATCGTGTTTTGATAGCGATCGAGATGTTTGCGCGCCGTATCTCTGCCAAAATCTTCCCAATGCAACAAAACATCGGGAAATATTTTTTTAATTGTCATGACGCATTGATCAATAAAATGATCGTACTTTTGTCCCGTGAGACGTTCATGGCGCCAGCCAAGATATAATGGATCATTTAATAATGTTTTATTATTTGTACCGATGTCGATGCAAATGGGTAAGGTGCGCGAAGGATGTATGCCCGCGCATAATGTATAAAGCGCAAGTTTTCCGATGCATAAGCTCATGCCGCCCACGCCATGATCGCCGATACCTAAGATGCGTTCACCATCGGTGACAATAATGATGTCGATATTGGCGTGATCGTATCTCCTTAAAACTTCTTCCATCGAATCGCGTTCTGGATAAGAAAGAAATAATCCACGCGGTCGCTGAAAGATGTGATTAAAATGCTCGACAGCTTCACTGACAACGGGCGTGTAAATGATGGGTAACATTTCTGCGACATGATCATAAACTAATTTATAAAATAGGGTTTCGTTTTGATTAAGTATTTTAGTGAGATAAATATTTTTATCGAGCAAAGTAGGTTGTCGTTTAAATTCTTGATAACAGCGAGCACATTGTTCTGCGATCGTTTCAACGCGCGCCGGCAATAATCCAGTTAAATTAAATAGTTCGCGTTCGGCCGAGGTAAACGCCGAGCCTTTATTGAAACGACTATCGTTTAATAGCGTTTGGCCAGAGATGTTGGTTTTCGCGATGGTTGTCATGCGTACCTCGTGTTATTTGCTGCAGCTCTGAGCTGCGAGCATAAACTCGGCGAGCTCAGAGCTGCGAGAATGAGCCCCTTTCTATTCCTTGCCCCACCTGCTTGATAGCAGCTCAGAGCTGCGAGGATTAAAGTTTTGTAGGAAATCACCTTGCCTGAACCTAAATATATCATATTTGGCGTGGTCTTGGCATATCGATTCGGTTATAATTTCGTCATGAAAACTAAAATTGCTATCTATCCCGGAACATTCGATCCGATTACTTTTGGCCATCTTGATCTGGTCAAGCGTGCGCTCAATTTATTTGACCATATTGTTGTTGCGGTTGCTGCGAAAGAGGAAAAATCGCCTTTGTTTTCGCTCGACGAGCGCGTTAATTTGGCGCGGACAGTTTTAAAAGATTTTGATCATGTTGAAGTCGTTGGATTTAAAAATTTATTAGTCGATTTTGCAAAAGAGCAACATGCAAAAATTATTTTGCGTGGCATTCGTATGATTTCTGATTTTGATTATGAGTTTCAATTGGCAGGGGTGAATCGTTTGTTATCGCCTGATGTTGAAACGGTTTTTTTACGACCGGATGATAAATATAGTTATGTTTCTTCTAGCATTGTGCGCGACATTGCATCTTCGCATGGTGATGTTTCATATTTTGTGCCGCCCGTTATTGCAAATGCGTTGAAAGAAAAGTTTGCGTAATTCTCCTGGATTCCGGATATTGTTGCGCAACGGCGCAACAATTCCGGAATGACGTGACTGCTGACGCAGCAATTCCGGAATGACAAAACTGCTGGCGCAACAATTTCTGACGGAAAGGCGCTAAGGCGCTAAGGTGATGAATCACTTTTTTCCAAACCAAAGAAATAAACTGCATACATCCCTGTAATAATTCCTAATGTTGCGCCAGCAATAATATCGCTGACAAAATGATAATCCATTCCTAACAATCCGATAATAACAGCGGCACATGATGCAGTGGCTAGCCATCGCCATTTTGGATACACCATCCACAAAATACTCATCACCGAAAAAATGATCGTCGTATGTCCGGATGGAAATGATTGGTATGCGGAACCCGAGTGAAACAAATGAAAACCATACGCATGATTTTGTATTAACGAGGGATTATGATTGGTCCAAGTGGCTGGCCAATATCGACCAAATATAAACTTTAGTCCTTCTTTGATTTGTAAAGTAACGGCGAGATTAATAATCATGGCGAGCAATGTTTTTTGAAAATGGGACAGCGAATGTCGCGAAAGATCGACGATGATCAACACGAGCACGATGGGTGCGATGGACTCCAGCGTTGTTGGAATATAAGTCATCCATTTCAAAATATCGTAATGATTGATGTGATGGTTATAGGCGTAAAAGGCGACTGGTTTGTCGACCAAAAAATAGGTCCCAAAAATGATAAGGGTAGCGCCCATTATAAGTTTAAAAGATCGATGCAGTAACTCGGCGGATGAATGAGCGGATGACATATAACCTCCTTGTTATTGAGCGGGCTATGAGCCTTAAATTGCTCATGTTTTGCCCAGTCTTATTTTGAGTATAGTCAAAAGATCAAAAATTGCACAAAATAATTACCGTGGATGTCAGTTCTTGCGTATTTATAGAGGTGTTAATATAGACGCATATTTTGTAAGGTTTTGATTTTATTGTTAAAAATTTTATTTAACCATGAAAGGTGTCAAATGCAAGATATTTTGGCGTTCCCACGCTCAAAAACAGCACAGATAGGTTGATTTTGAATGCGCAAATACGTTACTATTCCCAAGGAATGATGACAGCAGTATTTAAAAAGAGGTATTTATGTTAAAAAAAATAATTGGATTTCTGTGTTTATCACTGATTGGTTTTTGCTTTCTTGCTCAGGCCTATGATCCTTTTCTTGCATCATCTAATGCATTAATTAGTAGTAGTAGTGGCAATACTTTTTCTGATATTGGCAATAGCAATGGTTTTTATGTTGGTGTGCACGGTGGTTATTTTCATGAAGATAAACACTATCACTACACCAGAGGTAATGTAACAGAAGGTCATCGACGTTTTCCAGATCAAGATACTCGTTTTATTGGTTCATTTGCGGGTTATGGCGGACTGATTGGACCGCGATTTTATATTAGCCGATATTATTTTGGCCGATACTATGTAGGTGGGGAGCTGGGTGCCGATATGCATCGTGGAGAGGATAAGGCATATAGATCTTCTGTTCATATAAATGGATTACGTGCGCAAGCAAGATATCCAGTGTATTTAGATTTTCGTCCGGGCTTTTCAATTTTTAATGATCAAGCGTTGCTCTATGCACGTTTAGGTGCCGGCTATGCACGATATGAAATGATACGAGAATTGTCGACGTTCCAAGATATTACCGATACCAAAAGTGCTTTGGGTGTGCGAGAAGGAGCGGGCATAGAATTTTTTGTTTTTAAACATATGACCGTGAGAACCGAAGTGGTGTTTACGCAGTATCGTCAGTTTATCTTTTACGATAACGTATATACTCATGCGGGTGTTTTTAGTCATAGCGATAGCACATCTTTTCAACCGCGAAATTATAATATTAGCTTAGGGATGACGTATTATTTTTAACGAGTGTTCAGCAGCGGCGGTGAGTTGCATAAGATTTGGTGTTGAGTGATATTGTCGACCAAAGAGCGTGCTGACAGCAGGAGTGAGGACGGATTGACTTGGCACAGCTTCATGGGTAGCGCGAGGTAATTTGGGGGCGGGCGGACAATTATACGGAGCGTGATCATCATTAGGTAATGGCATAGGCGATATCCTCCTGTTGAGAAATGTGCTATATCACGAAAAAAGCCAAACAGTTTTTTTATACTCGTCGTTGGAGAAGAAGCGCCACCCGCCCGACTAAATCGCGATCAGAGCCACATCGCGCAATGGATGGGCTGGTGGGACGAGTAGCAAACATTCCCGTAACCAGCAGGGCTGATGGCGGAACGCTATCTTTTTTTTCAGATCGTTTTTTGAATTGTTCTTGTTGTAATTTAAGCAAGATATCTTCTTCCATCTTTTTTAAATATGCACTAACGTTTGGCTCCGTGACAGTTTCTGCAGCAGTTTTGTCATCAATATTTTTGATTGAAAGAGCTCGCCGCATATCTTCTGGGTAGATGTTTTTTAGTAGTATGTCAGCCATCCTGATATCTTTTATTCTATGTAAAGGCGTATCTCCTTGACTGTTTTGTAACGCTATATTTGCTTTGGCCTTTGTTAAGATGAGAGCGATTTGATGATTGTTTTCACCTGCAGAGACAAAGAGCGCGGATTCTTCTGTTGCATCGGTTTGATTGACGTAAGCAGTGCGCGCTCCTTTATCAGGGATCGCTTCTATGAGTTGTGAAACTATATTGGCATTATTTCTAATAGCGGCCTGGTGTAGTGGCGTGAGTTTCCAGACGTCCGCAGTCATTGGGTTGGCGCCATATTTTAATAAGAACCCTGTCGCTGTTGTAGAAGAACAATCAGCGGCTATCCAAAGCGGCGTACGCCCGTATTTATCTGATTGATTAACAAGATCCTTACCAAACTTTCTGCAAAGACTACCAACATCCTCGATTTTATTATTCACGATCGCACGAAACAACAGTTCTAATGTGCCAGGCGGCGGTGGAGGCATAATGATCCTCTTGCGAATATTGTTTCTATTATATCACAAGAATCACATGGATTTTGAAATTTATCATGCTCAAAAAAACAACTATTTAATCTTGCCTTCTTCGAAGATCACATGTTGTCCACATTTGCCCGTTTCTTTGTTATAAGCGCGTGGATCAAAGCATTTTAAAACTAACTTGGTCGATTTTTTGTTAACGCGCGTGCGTTTGTTCACTTTTGTAGTTTTGAAGTAGCCAGTCGATTTGCCAGCTTTATTTTTGCCGGTTGAATTTAAACGAATTTTTTCACGAACAGAAGCCATAGTGGAATCCTTTATTGATTAGCTGATTTTCGTTTTCGAATATTTTCGAGAACTTTTTCTAGCCCTAGTTTATCGATCGTACGCAATCCTTTTTGACTGACGCGTAGCTTAATAAAGCGTTTTTCAGCTTCTAGCCAAAATCGACGTACGTGCAAATTCGGCAAAAAGCGCCGGTTGGTTTTGCGGTTTGAATGTGACACGTTGTGTCCGCTCATCGGGCTTTTCCCGGTGACATCGCATGTTCGAGACATAATTCAGCTCCATTAAGTTCAGTTGAGGCGAGATTTATAGCAAATATTGGTCAAAAGGGCAAGGGTTTATGGGTTAAGCACACTATATTAAAAATTTCAGTCTTGACAAAGCTTATCCGGAATTTGCGTTATTAACCTCTGCAGCTCTGAGCAGATGAGAGGCAGGCTGTGACTGGTTTTTAGCAGCTCAGAGCTGCGAAGTAAGCAATATCATACAACATTTTAATCCCCGCAGCTCTGAGCTGCGGGAAAGCAGTCATAGCAAGTCTTTCCAGACACCTACTTGCCGCAGCTCTGAGCTGTTGATTTTCTCGTTTTAAAACAGATGATTGGTCACCAACGATCTTGTCGCGTCTTTGCCTATCACTATGTGATCGAGCAAAGTAATATCGATTAAGCCTAATGTATGCTTTAACTGTTTAGTTAATTGAATATCTGCATTGCTCGGTGTTGGATCGCCGGATGTATGGTTATGCGCAATAATAATTGATGTGGCATTGTATTTTAACGCGGCTTTCATGATTTCGCGCGGATAAATTTCAGCGCGATCGATGCTGCCGTAAAATAATTCTTTATATTTTATAATTTGATTTTTGTTATTTAAAAATAGACAGGCAAAGACTTCTTGTTCGCGATAACTTAATTTGGAAAGCAAATAATTTCGCGTGTCATTTGAATTTTTTAAAGCAATCGTCTTTTTTGCTTTTTCAAAAAAATAACGTCGGTTGATTTCTAAAATTGTTTTTAATAATGCAAATTTTGCTTTGTTCAGACCTTTGAATTGGCAGAATGTTTCTAAATCGCAATTTAATAACTCCTGTAAACTCCCAAAATATTGCAGTAATTCTCGTGATAAATCGAGTGCGTTTTTTTCTTTCGTGCCGGTCTGTAAAATAATGGCTAATAATTCAGCGTCAGATAGCGCGTTTTCACCGCGCATTAAGAGTTTTTCGCGCGGACGCTCGTTTTCTGGCCAGGTTTTGATTGACATTGGTTGCCTCGTGGATAGAATGCAATGTAGATCGTTTTAGTGGGAATAAAAAGAATGGCGGATAGATGAGAAATAACAATATCTATATTTATGTGATGATGCAAGGAAAGAAATGAAAAACATTCAATTAAAGATTTTAAATAAAAAAATGGGTCGGGAAATTTCATTGCCGCATTATGCGACGAAGGGTTCTGCCGGATTGGATTTGCGCGCGTGTTTGGATGAGCCGATTATATTGCAGCCTGGCGAGACGACATTAATTCCCACGGGGTTTGCGATTCATATCGGCGAGTCGGGATTGGCTGCGACAATTTTGCCGCGTTCGGGGTTGGGTCATAAGCATGGTATTGTTTTGGGCAATTTGGTGGGGTTAATTGATTCTGATTATCAGGGGGAAATATTAATTTCTTGTTGGAATCGGGGCAAAGAACCGTTTACAATTCAGCCGGGCGAGCGGATTGCACAAATGGTTTTTGTGCCGGTGGTTCAGGCCGGATTTGAGTTGGTGACGACATTCGAAGAGACGGTGCGCAGCACGGGCGGTTTTGGTAGTTCGGGGAGAGAGTAACAATGACAAAGCAGTATTAATGGAGATAAAGCAATGAATATAGACCCTACAATTTTTCGTGCTTATGATATTCGCGGCATTGTTGATAAAACATTAACGCCCGAGGTGGTGGAGAAAATTGGTCAAGCCATTGGTACCGAAGCGCGTGCGCGTGGCGAAAGCACCTTGTTAATTGCACGCGATGGTCGTATATCAGGGCCGCTTTTTTTAGCCGCGTTATCCAAAGGTATTATTAAAAGTGGTTGTCATGTTATTAATCTCGGCGCAATGCCTAGCCCCGTGTTATATTTTGCTACGTATATGTTGAAAACACATTCAGGCGTTATGGTGACCGGCAGTCATAATCCGCCAGAATACAACGGGATTAAAGTAGTTTTAAAGGGAGTGACGCTAGTAGAAGATGAAATTAAAGCACTTTATGATCGGATTGTGAATAATGAATTAGATATTGGTGTCGGAGAAGAAAGTCACTCAGAGATTATTGATCAGTATATTAAAAACATTGTAAATCATATTAAGCTTAAGAAAAAATTAAGAATCGTCATTGACTGCGGCAATGGTATTGGCGGAGCGGTTGCGCCACAATTGTTTAAAGCGCTGGGTTGTGATGTGACGGAATTATTTAGCGAGGTCGATGGACATTTTCCCAATCATCCGGCTGACCCCAGCATTGAAGCTAATATGCAGGATTTAATAAATAAAGTTAAAAAAGTTGGTGCAGATATAGGTTTGGCGTTTGATGGTGATGTTGATCGGTTGGGTGTGGTGACGAACAAGGGCGATATCATTTGGCCGGATCGTTATTTGATTTTATTTGCCGAGGATATGTTGTCGCGCAATCCCGGAGCGACGGTTGTGTATGATGTAAAATGTACGCGTCATTTGCGCGAAGAAATTTTGCGTCATGGTGGCAAACCCGTCATGTCTCGCACGGGACATTCTTTTATTAAGGCCAAAATGCAAGAAACTGGCGCGTTGCTCGGCGGCGAAATGAGCGGCCATGTGTTTTTTAAAGAGCGTTGGTATGGATTTGATGATGGAATTTATGCGGGCGTTCGGTTATTAGAAATTTTAGCTAAGCGGACGGAAACTCTCGCAGAAATTTTTGATGCGATTCCAACAAGCATTAATACACCAGAGTTGAAGTTACCGATTGACGATGATAAGAAATTTGCATTTATGGATCGATTTATGAAAGACGCGAAATTTGCAGGAGGCACGCTCACGACGCTGGATGGTTTGCGTGTTGATTATCCCGATGGCTGGGGATTAATTCGTTCGTCGAATACGACGCCATATTTAATTTTGCGATTTGAAGCGAAAGACGAGATCGAATTGAAGCGTATTCAAGATTTATTCCGTCAAGAGTTGATTAAATTAGATGATGGTTTAGAATTGCCATTCTAATAACTGAGCTCACAGGTAAGCGAAACGAAGCAAGTGTAGCCCGGATGAAATGTGCGAAGTACATGTAATCCGGGGGATTTGTTCCTGTGTTCCGCTTCGCTCCATACAGGCTACGTTTGCTGAATAGTTACAACATTGGGTGATTGGCTCAGCGGTAGAGCACTGCCTTCACACGGCAGGGGTCAGTGGTTCGATCCCACTATCACCCACCACGCTTTCGGCGAGGTCGAAAAACAATCAAAACTCTTGTGTATACCCACATATATCGTATAATGGCTCAACTTTAATCCGCCGTGGAGTGTGTGTTATGTACGATGAAGATTTTCAGCCGATTCATATCAACGCAAAATTCGGTGATTTTGATGGAAATAATGATTCGGGTCGCTATATCTTTTTCCCCGGTTCTTTCGGTCGCGCTAAGGAAATCGCAGAACGTTTCGATAATGTGACCGTTCAAAAACATTCGCGTGGACATGACATTTATTTTGGCACCATTAAAGGTTACGATGATAACATTATTGAGGTCGCGTCAGTTTCGTCAGGCATGGGTACGCCGAGTGTTGATATTATTTTAAATGAGTTGATTCGCTTAGGCGCTAAGCGCTTTTTACGTGTTGGTACATCAGGTTCATTGCAATACCAAAAAACGAAACTCGGTGATTTAGTCATTGCCAATGGTGCCGTGCGTGATGAAGGCGCATCGCTGGCTTATTTGCCGCCAGAATTTCCGGCCATTGCGTCGTTTGAAATGTTGCGCTGTGCGTATCTTGCCAGCCGAAAATTAAATATGAAATCAAAAACGCATATTGGCACACTTCATACAAAGGATTCATTGTATGCGCGTGAATTTAAATCCGGACCGTCCGAAAAGGAAAATGCTCGCTATCACGAAATTTTACAGGATGCCGGCATCATTGCCTCTGAAATGGAAGCATCTGTACTGTTTGTCATTTGCGCTTGTTACAATCAAAAACTGCAAAAGTATGGCGAAGGTTATGCCTTTCGAATTTTTGCAGGGGCGGTTTGTGCGATTGTGAGCAACGGGCCCGATTGGGTTGATGAAAAGCAAATACCAAAAATCACGAAAGATTTGATTGATTTGAGCGTGGAAACGATTCTGCAGTTGGATCAGTACGAGAGAAGTAAGTAGTTATTGTGCTGTTTCGTCATGCCGGCTCTCCTCTCCCCGTCATTCCGGAATTCCGCCAACGGCGGAATATCCGGAATCCAGGGGAATCGACGTGCAGAACTAAAGTATTCGCTGGATCCCGGATAAATGCTTCGCATTTTCCGGGATGACGGATAATTGGATTCCGGCATGACGATATTACGCAAAACATTCCTTCACAATTCGATACACTTTTTCTAAATCCGTTTTATGTAACGCGACTTGTTGGCTGTTGATGTAATTAAAAATATTTTTTAAAGCGATTTCTGTTGGATCTTGAGTGATAGATTGTCGTGCGCCCAGTTGATCCACTGCCTGCAGAATCAACCATTGTTCAATTTTTTCGGCTAACAGGATATCATTTAATGTGCCATTTGCTAAATTAGCTGTTTCATCGCCAATCGAATGACTCGCTAATTTTGCGTAGACATTTTTCAATCCTTCGACAATACCGTGATTCCAAGTGTTAATATGATTTGCAATAAAAGACATATCATCAACAGAAAAAATATCATATTGTTTTTGAGCAGCCCAGCAGCAGAACATGACAATGTTAATATTGAGTTGATACTTGCGCCGCAAACATTCACAGGCATCTTTTACATCTTTACGAATATATAATGCGGTTGAAAAATCCCAAAAAATATTTTCCGGGACAGCAGATGATTCAACACGCTCTACGTCAACATTGTCTTCTATCGAAATTGCAACGTCCATAATATACTCTCTGAAATAGCTATTTTTCAACAATTAATATATCAGAAAAACCCGCTTGTTTTAATTGTATTTTTGTTTTTTGTATCATGCCGTTTGTTGTCAGCGGCCCTGCTTGTACGCGATAAATTTTTCGCGTTGTCGTTGTCTGCGTATCAATTTCTGCTGGTGCCGTGGTTTGTTTTTTTATTTTAGCCAAAATATCCTGCGCGATGCGCTCGTTATAATAGGCGCCGATTTGTAAATAAGTTTGTTTTCCGATAGCAGCCGCAGGCGTTTTGGTTTGCGTCGGCGCGGTTGCTTCGGAAGATAGCCAGGTATTAATAATTTGTAAATCATTCGCATTTAACGTGCCGGCCGCTTCTTTGAGTGAAATCGTTTTTTTAATATAATCATAACGATCGGCTGACCAAGTTTTTTTAGCATTATAAAGTGTTTCTTCTGCATTTAAAACATCGACGATGGTGCGTGTGCCTGCTTTGTAACCTTGCTTCATTGATTCCAATGAGCTTTGGTTGGATATTATCGTTTGGTTATCCGCTTTTACTTTGCTGATATCAGACATAACCGATAAATAATCTTGTCGTGTTTGCGTATTGACGGTGCGATAAGTTTCTTCTTGTTTTTGAAGCAAGTATTCATAATCGGCTATCGCTTTTCGCGTTGCAGACGTTACACTGCCGCCGCTAAACAACGGTACCGTTAAATCTAACTCTGCCGAAGGGCCTTTGGTTTGTGCGCGTCCCGTATCAAAGTTGCGCGCATAGCTGTGATCATATTGCGCGGTGGCAGAAACCGTCGGCAAATGTCCGCCGCGCGCGGCCCACGCATCATTATGTGCGGATAATGCTTTATATCGAGCAGCAACGATATTCCAGTTTTGTTTGTTGGAGATATCTACCCAGGCATCTATGTCATGTGGCTCGGGGCCGACCAACGGAAGTGATTGCGCAAGAGGAGCCGTATGATCATACAATACGCCGGTAATCGCACGTAAATCTTCTCGCGAACTGGACAAATTATTTTGTGCCGACACATAATCCGAGGCGGCGCCATCGTAAGAGGCTTTTGCATTGTAAACATCCGTTATGGTATTAACGCCCACTTTGTAACCTTGTTGGGCTTGTTGATACTCGCGATAAAAGGCGCGCTTTTCTGCCGCTGTGTAAGTTAGCACATCTTGTGCATTTAATACGGCAAAATAAGCATTGACAACGCGTGTCATTAAATTTTGTGCGGCGGCGTTATACGTGGCATCGGCGGCTTTTACGGAATCTCGTGCTGCGGCGAGATTTTTCCAATTGGTAAAATTAAAAACGCTTTGCGTTAAACTCAATGTCCAGCCCAATGTTCGCGTGCGCGCAGTTGAATTACTTGTGATGGTTGAATGGGTGATTGTTTTTTGTAAGGCGGCTGAGCCCGTATATTTAACCGTTGGCAAAAGTACGGCAAGATCCGCAGGCGTTGCCTCGGCATCAGACATTTTTTTGGCCAGCGCTTCTTGAAACGTCGGGTCGCTGGTTAATGCTTTTTGATATATGTCCATCAAATTGGCGGCATTCGCACATTGCGCCGTCATGAGTCCGATCGCCAAGAATAAAAATAATCTCTTCATGCTATTGCCATTAGTTAACTTTATTACATTTTGCAGTGCCAACATAAGAATTTCAAATGATTTCTTGCTAGAATACCCTAATTAGTTAGTTAGCGCGAATTGAGTAAAAATAAACCAGATGGATTATCTATGACAATCACAACCCCTTATTACCCAACATTATTAAAGCGCATCGGCAATACGCCTTTGGCGCGATTGGAATTTGATATCAAGCCGACCATTTTGGCGAAGCTGGAATATCTCAATCCAGGTGGCAGTATCAAAGATCGTCCGGCTCTTTTCATGGTCGAACAAGCAGAGCACGATGGTCGCTTAAAACCCGGTGGCACTATTGTTGAGGCCTCATCGGGCAATCAAGGTATTGCATTGGCGATGATTGGTGCGATCAAAGGCTATCAAGTTATTATTACGGTGCCCGATCGCACCAGTTTTGAAAAAATTGCCACCTTGCAAGCCTATGGCGCCAAAGTTTATGTGTGCCCTGATACGGATGATTTAGAGGATCCGGATGGGTATCATGCAAAAGCGAAAGAAATTTGTAAAAAAACGCCAGGTGCTTTTATGCCTAACCAATATTACAATGTACAGAATGTGAAGGCGCATTATACGACCACCGGTCCAGAAATTTGGGAGCAAACACAAGGCAAGCTTACGCATGTTTTTTTAGGCATGGGCAGTTGCGGCACAATCTCGGGTATTGGACGTTACTTGAAAGAACAAAATCCTGCCATTAAAATTATCGGGGTGGATGCAGCGACCTCAAAGCGTTCTTGTCCCGACAATCCAAAAGCGTATAAAACAGAAGGCATCGGCGTCGATGTGATCAGTGATACACTAGATATGTCTGTCATTGATGATATTGTATTAATGAAAGATGAGGATGCCTTTGCAACAACGCGCAAAATAGCAAAGCAGGGTTATTTAGTGGGATTATCCAGCGGTTCGGTTGTGCATGCCATATTAGGCTATGCGGATAAATTATCCGCTGATGATATAGTGGTAGCCATTTTTGCCGACTCGGGTCGTGCTTATTTAAGTAAGGTGTTTAATGTCTAAGTTATATCAATATCACACATTAGGCAATTCGTTTATTTTATTTGATTGGTCTGAAAAGCAGATCAATAAAATTAACGCCGCATTGAATCATCCCGAATATAAAAAAATTATTCATCAAATTTGTAATGATTTTAATGTAGACGGCGTTGTCATCATACAATCTATTGCGCAATCAGTGAAAATACTGATGTTTAACGCAGATGGTTCTGCGGGCAGCATGTGCTTAAATGGATTGCGAAGTGTGGCTCATTATTTGTTAGAGCATTATGATTTCCCCCATCAATTTATACTGAGCATGTTCGAGTATCATGTGCCATTTGAAATTGACAAAGAAAATATGATATTGCGTGTGTCATTTTCGCGGTACGAAAAACCTTTATCGATTACCGTTAATGATCAAAAAATTTCAGGGCATTGTGTTAATTTAGGTAATCCGCATTTTGTGATTCTTAAACAAGTTTCGTTGTCATGGTTGAAACAATATGGGTCGTTGATTGAAAAACACGAGGCTTTTCCCGGCCGGACTAATATCGAATATGTTTGGATCAATGCGGATGAAAGTCGTAAACGCAATATGCCGGTGTGTTCAGCGTTATTTTTTGAGCGTGGGTGTGGTCATACGTTATCGTGTGGCAGCGGAGCAGCAGCCATTATGCGTTTTTTGTATCATGAACAGCATGTTGGTTTAAATCAAAAAGTGCTTATTAATACCGAGGGCGGTGAAATTTTAAGTTACGTTGACAACGATGATGTGATTGTCCAGACGGTAAATATGAAACAGATTATTGGTATTAATATTCATGATTCGCACCTGTCTTGTTTTACAGATAAATGGAAACGCATTTTACAACTTGAGGACGACTAAATGGGCTTGCAAAAAGAGACGATTGAAGCACTGCTCGATAAAAATGTACGATCACAAATTCAAGAGATAAAAATTTTAAAAACAATCGATTCGACAAACGCTTATTTATTAAAACAAGCGCATGTGGATAAAGCGTCGGTTTGTATTGCCGAACAACAAACCGCCGGGCGCGGTCAATTTAATCGAACGTGGGCGTCGCCGGCTAATAATATTTATTTTTCGATGCGCTGGCCATTAAAAGAAGCGTATCAAAACATCATGGGTTTGAGTTTGGTGGTGGCCATTGCAATTATCAAAACGCTTGCATATTTTGATGTGACAGAACATATCGGTATCAAATGGCCGAACGATATTATGTGGCAACAGCGAAAACTGGCCGGTATTTTAGTTGAAACGACGAAAACGGATGTGATTATTGGCATCGGGATCAATGTGCAGCTGCCGAAGACGGTGAGTATCGATCAACCATGGATTGATTTGTTTGAGATTACTGATCAATCGCTTGATCGCAATCAAATTATCGGCAAATTAATTAATCAGTTGTTTGACTCGTTAAATTTATTTTACCAAGAAGGCGCTGTCGCTTTTCAAGATGAGTGGAATCAATTCGACATATTAAAAGAACAATTTGTGACCATGCATTCGCCGAACAGATTGATTTCGGGAATTGCGAAAGGCATTAATAAGAATGGACAGTTATTGATCAAAACTGCGCCGGACATGGAGCATACGATCACGAGCGGCGAAATTACGTCCGTATTAGAAATAGAAACGTAGCCTGTAT
>Ga0155284_112_pt2 | contig 61447 bp, 53 predicted proteins | sample RifCSPhighO2_02_FD_106252 | JGI IMG/M metagenome (GOLD analysis project Ga0155284, IMG submission 106252) | Gammaproteobacteria bacterium RIFCSPHIGHO2_02_FULL_42_13 | reverse complement strand
TGTGTTATTTATTCATCACTTATGATAGAGTGAACATCTTTTACGAGTTGTCATAATCGTATGTTTCAGATGCTCAAAACGATCATTGCATTGCTAGATAAAGGCGATCGCATTAAGGCGGGATTGCTTTTGTTTCCAATGTTAGTTGCAGCTATCGTTGATGTTATTGGCATTGCTTTTGTGATGCCTTTTATTGTCGTGGTCGCAGATCCTGATGCTATTCAAACACATAAAAAATTATTGTATTTCTATCAACTTTCTCATGCATCTAGTCCGCACCGTTTTTTAATTATTGCGGGGCTTGTCTTGTTTTTTGTTTTGGTGATGGCTAATGCGTTGGGCGCGCTCAATAATTGGTTTATGTGGAAATTTATGGGGAAACAGGAGAGTAAAATATCCTCGCGCCTGTTAGAAAAATATTTATCCCATCCGTATGAATTCTTTTTGAATCAAAACACATCGGCGCTCATGAAAAATATTATTACTGAGACGGAGGTGGTGAGTCATGGCATTATTATGTATAGCATGCAGCTGTTCACGAAGTTATTTGCCGTAGTTTTTATTGTGCTTTTGCTGATGATCGTTAATTTTAAATTGGCCGTGTTTCTGTCGATAATTATGGGTGGTGTTTATGGCATTATCTATGCTTTTATTCGGAAACGTTTGGGGCGTATTAGTGTTGATATGGTGACATCTCAAGAAGCGCGGTTTCAACTGCTGAATGAATCATTTGGGGGGGTCAAAGAGATTAAATTTTTGAAATTATCTCGCTTTTTTCTGAATCAATTTACACGATCCACTGAAAAATATACGTCATCGAAAGCGCGGTTACAAATTATTAGTACGATGCCGAAGTATATTTTGGAAAGTATTGCTTTTGGCGGTGTTTTTTTAATTGTTATATATATGTTGGCTGCTCAGCACAGTGCGGCAACGATTTTGCCTATTTTGGGTATCTATGTGTTTGCCGGATATCGGTTATTACCGGCATTACAAACTATTTTTATGATACTGAGTTCGCTGAAAGGGGGCTTTGCATCCTTGGATTTAGTGCGCCATGATTTGTTGACATCTCTAGTTATCAACAAAGAAAATAGCATGCCGTCGAATAAATTAAGCATACAAAAAACATTGCAGCTGAATGCGATACGATTTTCCTATCCGAATGCGACTTGCCCCATTTTTTCTAATTTTAATTTTGTTGTTCAAGCCAATACGACGGTTGGATTGGTGGGGACAACGGGCGCGGGGAAAACGACATTGGTTGATATTATTTTAGGCATGCTATCATATCAATCAGGGGCGTTAGTGGTTGATAATTTAGTGATTAATAGGGATAATTTGCCCAATTGGCAAGCCAATATTGGTTATGTTCCTCAACAGATTTTTTTGCTGGACAATACTATCGCGAGTAATATTGCGTTTGGCATAGAAAAAGAAAATATTGATTATGCTGCTGTTGAACGTGCCGCTCGCATTGCTAATTTGCATGATTTTATTGTGAAAGAACTTCCGCTTCAATATCAGACCGTTGTGGGTGAAAGAGGTGTACGATTAAGTGGCGGACAACGACAGCGCATTGGGATCGCGCGCGCTTTATATCGTGATCCTGGCGTACTTATTTTGGATGAGGCGACGAGTTCGTTGGATGGAATTACAGAATTGGCCATTATGGACGCCATACATAATTTATCCCACCAAAAAACGATCATTATTATTGCGCATCGCTTAACGACTTTGAAAGAATGTGATGTGATTTATATGATGGAAAAAGGAAAGATTGTGGACACAGGAAAATATGAATCCTTAATGTCGGCAAATTTAGAATTTCAAAAAATGGCAAATATGAGGTAACCGATGGATATTGAAAATTTTACATTGAATTATTTGGAAAGATTGAGTGCACTTTTAAAAAAGGTGGATAGATCTTCTGTGTCAGCGATAGTGGCATGCTTAGAAAAAGCGATTGAGCAGCAGGCGAGAATATATATTTTAGGCAATGGGGGTAGTGCGGCAACGGCGGCGCATATGGTGAATGATTTGGGTGCGGGCTTAAATCGTCGGGATATTCGTAAATTTAAGATCATTAATTTAGCCGATAACGCGTCTGTTTGCACGGCGCTTGCGAATGATGTCGGCTACGATAATATATTTTATTATCAGCTCCGAGACGTGGTGAAGCCACAGGATGTTATTATTGCCATTTCTTGCAGCGGCAACTCGCCCAATATATTAAAAGCAGTTGAATATGCAAAGACAAAAGGCGCTATTATTGTCGGTGTCACGGGCTTTGATGGAGGGCGTTTAAAATCATTAAGCGATGTTAAGTTTCATGTGAATACGGCTAAGGGTAATTATGGGTTGGTGGAAGATATGCATATGATATTAAATCATATTATTTATTCATATTATGTATCATTGGTGGAAGCGTAATGGGCGATCGTTATTGTATAGATAGTCATAAAATTACTTGTCATCCTGCGCGCATCGCAGAGTGGTTAAATGCGGGCGATGATTGGGAAAAATTAAAGAAAATATATCCGATATATGTTGAGGTTTCACCTTATGGTGGTTGTAATCATCGCTGTGTGTTTTGCGCCGTCGATTATGTGGGATATCAAAACATTCAATGGGATGAAACTCGACTAAGAATAATTTTGGCCGAAATGGGTTCGTTAGGAATTAAAAGCGTGATGTTCGGTGGTGAGGGAGAGCCGTTGTTGTGGAAGCCTTTGCCGGGTGTGTTGAGTTATTGTTCGGTGCAGGGCATCGATACAGCGTTAACGACTAATATGGTGGCGATGCGCGCGGATTATGTTGATGAGCTCGTTCGAAATTTGTCATGGATGAAAATTAGCATTAATGCCGGCACGCCAGAATCGTATGCCAAGATTCATCGCACGCAGGAAAAAGATTTTGACCGGACGTTAAAAAATATAGAATTAGTCATCAAGACAAAAAAACAAAATAATTATGATTGTGTTGTTGGCGCACAAATGTTGTTATTACCTGAAAATATTGATGAAGCGGTGACCCTCGCAAAAAAAATGAAAGAGTTGGGGGTCGATTATGTGGTGATTAAGCCATATTCCCAGCATTTATACAGTGAAACGAAACGATATGAAAATTTAACCTATGAATCGATGATGGATTTGGAATTGGAATTAAAAACATTGGAAGATCGTGGCTTCGACGTGGTATTTCGTTCACAAACCATGAATCTTTTGGTGGGCGATCAAGATCGATATCAAAAATGTTATTCTACCCCATTTTTTTGGGCGTATGTAATGACCGATGGTTCGTTATATGGGTGTAGTGCCTATTTAAAGCAGGATGAATTTTGTTATGGTAATTTAAATCAGGCGGGATTCAAAGAATTGTGGGAAGGCGAACGACGCAAGAAAAATGTTGAGTATGTTCGCAAGCAATTGGATATTAAGCAATGTCGGGTGAATTGTCGAATGGATAAAGTCAATCGATATTTATGGGAATTAAAAAATCCAAACAAACATGTTAATTTTATTTGAGGGGACCAAATGTCTAACGCATTGGTAACAGGTGGCGCGGGTTTTATTGGCAGTCACATGGTGGATTTTTTATTAGAAAATGGTTATGACGTTGTTGTATTAGATAATTTAAGTAATGGCCGATTGGAAAATTTGGCACAACATCAAAACAATGATCGTTTAAAATTTTTTAATTGTGATATTGCTGATTATGAGAGCGATTTAACGCCTTATTTTAAAGATGTGGATTATGTTTTTCATTATGCGGCATTAGCAGATATTGTGCCATCCATTAATGATCCTATTACCTATCATCGGGCGAATGTGGATGGAACGATACGCGTATTGGAAGTTGCACAAAAAGCTAAAGTTAAAAAATTAGTGTATGCGGCTTCTTCCTCTTGTTATGGAATTCCCGATATTTATCCAACGCCTGAAACGGTCGCTATTTCACCGCAATACCCTTATGCGTTGACAAAATATTTGGGTGAGCAGTATGTGTTGAATTGGCATAAGATTTATCATTTGCCGGTCGTGAGTTTAAGATTTTTTAATGTGTATGGTCCACGTGTTCGTACCAATGGAACGTATGGTGCGGTGTTTGGCGTATTTTTGGCGCAAAAATTAGCCGGGAAACCCTTTACGATAGTAGGCGATGGTGAGCAGACGCGAGATTTTACGTTTGTGACAGATGTTGTGCGTGCATGTTATATGGCTGCGCAGTCGGATATTTCAGGCGAGGTGATGAACGTTGGTAGCGACCAGACCTATTCAGTTAACCGGTTGGTGGATTTATTGAGAGGGAAAAAAATATATCTTCCCAAAAGGCCAGGCGAGCCCGATTGCACCTTTGCGGATATTACGAAAATAAAAAAACTTTTGAATTGGGAAGCAGAAGTCAGTTTTGAAGAGGGGGTGCAGATCATGCTGGATAATATAGAGTATTGGCGTGAGGCGCCGGTTTGGGAACCCGCATCGATTGAGGCGGCGACGAAAGAATGGTTTGAGTGTTTGGGAAAATAGGATAGGTATATGAAGACAATGGATCAAGCGAATGAATTAAGAAAAATTATTATTGAGATGGCCAATAAATCTCAGAGCGCGCATGTGGGCTCTGCGCTTTCTTGTGTCGATATTCTGGCGGTTTTGTATCATAAAATTTTGCGATTATCCAATTGGGATGAGCGTGATATTTTTATACTGAGCAAGGGGCAGGCGGCCATGGCTTTATATGCAGCGTTATACCAGAAAGGAATTATCGAGAAAAAACATATCGATTCTTATTATTTGGATGGTGGTTTTCTGCCGGGACATCTTGATCGTTTTTCTGTGCCGGGCGTAGAAGTGTCTGCGGGATCTTTGGGGCATGGATTTAATATCGGCTTGGGGATGGCGTATGCCTATAAACAGAAAAAAATAGATCGCCATGTATATATCGTTTTGGGCGATGGAGAGTCTCAAGAGGGCTCGATTTGGGAAGGTGCAATGTTTTCTGCAGATTTGGGATTAGATAATTTGACGGTGATTATGGATTATAATAATTTGCAAGGATATGGGCGTGCAAAAGAGATATGTCACTTTGAACCGGTACGAGATAAATGGGAAGCGTTTGGTTGGAGTGTTATAGAAGTAGATGGCCATGATCACGCACAATTAGAAATAGCATTGCGAGCGGAATATTCGGGCAAACCAAAAATTATTATCGCAAAAACGGTTAAAGGCAAAGGGGTTTCTTTTATGGAAGATCAGTTAGTATGGCATTATTATATGGTGACTGATGAAATTAAAGAAAAAGCATTCTTAGAATTATCTGAGACAGTATTAAGTTAAGGCGAGTATAGGCTAATTATGAGAAATACATTTATTGAAACATTAATCAAAACGCATTCGAGTCATAAAGATTTTTTCATGCTCTCGGGTGATGCGGGGCTGGGTCTGTTTGAAGGTTTGCAAAAACAATACCCAAATAAATTTAAAAACATGGGCATTGCCGAGCAGAATGCGATTGGTTTTGCCGCGGGCATGGGGTTGGTGGGATTTAAGGTATATGTTTATAATATTATTCCCTTTGTCTTATATCGTTGTTATGAGCAAGTGCGGAATGATATCTGTTATCAAAATATACCCGTTGTTTTGATTGGGGTTGGTAGTGGGGTTACTTATGCGCCGGCTGGCATGACGCATTATTCTGTTGAGGATTTAGCGTTGGCGCGTACCTTGCCCAATTTGAAAATCATTTCGCCGATTGATCCGATAGAGGCACGTTTGGCAGCGGAGTATTCATTTACGAGTGATTCCCCGACATATATTCGTTTGGCTAAACGCGGTGAACCCAATATACATGAGAGAGAAAAATTTGACATTACAAAGCCGCAACTTATAAAAGATGGAAAAGAGGTGGCGATTGTTTTTCATGGTTCGATTGCAGATGATGTGATGAAGGCGGCAGAGATTTTAAAGAGCAAAAATATACATCCGAAACTTATTTCTATTCCGATGTTGCAGCCATTGGACTTTGGATCATTGTGCAAAATGACAGATGATGTAAAGCACGTTGTGGTTGTTGAAGAGCATTTTGAAAATTCTGGACTAGGTAATATTTTAATGCAAGCATGTATGGCAACGACTGTTGCATGGAAACTGCATGTGATGGGAATTCCTTACGGCTTTATTCATGCGGTTCATAGTATCACAGGTCTCCGAAAAAGATTTGGACTTTCAGCAGAGCATATTGTCGATAACGTAATGAGGCTGGAAAAAAAATAGTGATAAAAAAAATATTATTGCTCGGACACACGGGAAAGATGGGGGTTGCTCTTACGAAAGTATTGAGTGGTGATTATGAAGTGGTGGGAAAAAATAGCCATGATTTTGATGCGAGCCAATTTGATTCGGTTGAAAAATTAATTGAAGAATTAAATCCGGATATTGTGATCAACACAGTTGCTTTTTTGGGAATTGATCCGTGTGAACAAGAGCCGGAAAAAGCGTTTTTATTGAATACGTTGTACCCCAAAATTTTGGCGGAACTTTCTGTTAAAAGAAACTTTTTATTAGTGCATTTTTCAACGGATGCTGTATTTGGTAATAACGAGAAAGGGGCTTTTTATACAGAAGAGGATTCGCCTTGTCCGCTGAATCTTTATGGGGTGACAAAATATGGCGGGGACTGCATGGTGATGGCCTATGCCAAACGGTACTATATTTTTAGGCTTTCTGTATTGTTTGGTGAGGCGACGAAAAAGAATCAATTTGTTGAAAAGATGTTACAGCGAATTGAAAATGGACAGAAAGAATTGTTTGTGGCCGATGATGTGTTTTTGTCACCAACGTATAGTGTAGATATTGCTTGCAAAGTAAAAGAAATTTTGAATGAGCAAAATGCGTTTGGACTTTATCATATCGCGAATGAGGGTGCGGTTTCGTTATATGAATTTATGCTGGAAATTGGCAAGTGCTTAAATCTGCAGGTTCCGATTAGGGCGGGTTCGTTTAGGGATTTCCCCTATATTGGGCAAAAAAATTTAAACACACCCATTACTTCGTCCAAAATAAAAAAATTGCGCAGTTGGCAGGCTGCCGTTCAAGATTATTGTAATGTTTTAATAAAAGGGGAGTAGCGCTATGAAAGATACATACAGAATGGGTAGTCATAAATTATACTGGCATCTTGATCGTGTTAATGCTTGGTTAGATGGAAAGCGTATAACGCCTATTCATATTGATGTGGGTTTAAGCAAGGGGTGTAATATTCATTGTGAATATTGTTATGGAACCCTTCAGGGGAATAAATATAATCAAGGGGCGGAACAATATTTTCCAAGAGAGGCATTGTTAAACTATATGCGTAGCGCAGGAGAATGTGGTGTTCGTTCGATGGGCTTTATTGGCGAAGGTGAACCGCTCTTAAATCCCCATATTTATGATGCGATTGAAGAAGGGACAAAGGCGGGAATTGATATTGCGTTGGCAACGAATGGTGTTTTATTTGATTTGGAAGAGAAAGGGGCGAAAGCGTTATCTTCTTTAAAATGGATACGATTTAATTTATCTGCCGCCTCAGAAGAAGGCTATCAGCGTGTACATAATAGTCCTATGTTTAATCGAATGATTGATAGTATGAAGCATTGTGTAAGGACGAAAAAAGAAAATAAATTAAGCGTGACCATTGGTATTCAGATGGTTTTGACGCCTACCAACGTCGATCAAGTGATTGCTCTTGCTGAGTTAGGGCGAGCTATTGGCGTTGATTACTTTGTCGTTAAACAATGTAGCGATACGGTTGATAATGGTTTGGGTATTTATAAGCAATTAGGAAAATACGCAAGCTTTGAAAGTGTGCTTAAAGAGGCGGAATCAAAAAGTACCGATGCTTATAAAGTCATTATTAAATGGGCACATATTACAAATGAAGGGAAGCGAAATTATGACACCTGTTTTGCGCCACCCTTTCTTTTATATTCCAGCGGCACAGGTCGATTGTATCCTTGTGGCGTTTTTTTTGATTTCAAAGAAGAAGAGTTTCGCATGGGCGATCTGACGACGCAGAGCTTTAAGGAAATTATTGAGAGTGATCGTTATTGGGAAGTGGTCGATAAAGTAAGTAAGCTTGACGTTCACAAGGTTTGTTATAGTAATTGTCGGTCGCATGCGATTAATGATTTTCTTTGGATGGTTTCTCGTAAGCCCGAACATGTTAACTTTGTTTAATTTAATGATGTAATGATCTATGGATGCAACACTATTGTGCGGAACAGATGATGAGGGTGTTATTGATAGTATTCGATCTAAAGGTCGCCATAGTAAAATTGTTTTAGTGTCGGGTCGGTTTAATATTCTGCATCCTGGACATATTCGATTGTTAAAATTTGCTAAAGGGTTGGGGGACTTCTTGGTGGTTGCCTTGGAGCCTGATATAGCTGATAAGACTCTGTTGCCATCGCATTTGCGATTAGAAGCGCTGAGTGCCACGCATTATGTCGATTATGTTTTTGTCTTGCAATCCAGTGTCGCGGATTTTATTGTGAAATTAAAACCGCATATCGTTGTGAAAGGCAGTGAATTTGAAGTGGTTCATAATCCTGAAGAAGCGGTATTGGCGTCTTATGGCGGGAAACTGGTTTTTGGTTCGGGCGATATTCGTTTTTCCTCATTGGATTTATTGAAAAAAGAATTTAGTCGATTTGAATTATCCAGCATTGAGAAGCCACTGGATTATCTGAGTCGACATAATTTTAATTTTAATGATTTAACGGCACTTGTTAAGAAATTTTCTTCTCTGAAGGTATTAGTGATTGGCGATACGATTGTGGATGAATATGTGATGTGTGATCCGCTCGGGATGAGTCAAGAAGATCCTACCATTGTGGTGACTCCGATCTCATCGGATAAATTTTTGGGTGGTGCTGGCATTGTCGCGGCACATGCGGCTGGATTGGGAGCGCAGGTGAGCTTTTATTCGATATTGGGTGATGATAAGTTATCTGATTTTGTCGAAGGAAAAATGCATGAATATCATATTGATGCACATTTATATACAGATAAAACAAGGGAAACAACGCATAAACAGCGTTTTCGAGCAAATGGTAAGACGTTATTAAGAGTCAACCGATTAAAGCAGCATCACATCGATAATGAGTTGCAGGAAAAAATAATTGAAGATATTCGGCATCATTTAGATAAGATAGATTTATTAATTTTTTCTGATTTTAGTTATGGATGTTTGCCAAAAAAATTAATTGCGACTGTATCCGCGCTTGCATTGGGGCACAATATTATTGTGACCGCGGATAGTCAATCGTCTTCACAAATGGGGGATATTTCTCGATTTGAGAACATGTCATTAGTTACGCCGACAGAAAGGGAAATTCGCTTGGCGGTAAAAGATTTCGAATCAGGATTAATTGTGTTGGCGGACAAATTGCGACAGAAAATTCATCCGAAAAATATCGTGATTACTCTCGGTGCAGAAGGCATGATTGTTAATGAGATGCAAAATTCAGCCGCGGATTTATTAACAGATCGATTGCCGGTATTTAATAAAGCGCCCAAAGATGTTGCGGGTGGTGGGGATGCCTTATTAGTTGGAACGTCTTTAGGGTTGGCTGCTGGCGCTGATATTTGGCAAAGCGCTTATGTAGGCGCGTTGGTGGCGGCTTGTCAGGTGGGGCGACTAGGCAATTTACCCTTGCAACAAGAAGAAATTCTAAAAGAGATGATGAGTTAAATGAAAGCGCTATTATTAGCCGCGGGCTTTGGCAATAGATTAAAGCCGATTACAGATTACGTGCCAAAATGCTTGGTTCCTATCAATGGGAAACCTTTATTAGCGTATTGGTTAGAAAATTTAGTCGCTGCGGGGGCTCAAGGAATACTAATTAACCTGCATTATAAAGCTGACCAAGTTCAAGCGTTTGTTGATCATTCTCCATATAAAACGATTATTAAAACCGTTTATGAAGAAGAATTATTGTTAACGGGCGGAACGTTACATAAAAATAGAGATTTTTTTGGTGGTGATGATGTATTGATGGCGCATGCAGATAATCTGTGTATCTGTGATTTTAAATCTTTTGTACGTTCCTATTATGAGCGGCCAAAAAATGTTGATATGACAATGATGACCTTTAAGACAGATAATCCGACATCGTGCGGAGTGGTTGAGTTGGATGATAATAATATTGTCGTTGGTTTTTATGAAAAGGTGAAAAGCCCCCCCAGTCATTTAGCAAGCGGGGCGGTTTATATTATTTCATCGAATGTGTTAAAATTTTTGGCGGGGTTAAAAAAAGAAAAAATTGATTTTAGTACAGAAGTGATTCCTAGATTTATCGGGCATATCAATACTTTCCATAACGACGTATATCATCGAGATATTGGTACGTTAGAAAGTTACGCGCTTGCCCAGATAGAGGCAAGGGGATTGCATGAGTAAAAAAAGTTTTATACTGGTATTATACGACGACCTTAATATTGGTAATTTTTCGGAAAATTTATTTTATGCCTTGTTAAAAGGAGAAAGATTAAATAAGAAAGTCAAACTTGTTAGAAAATGGATATTTTGTGATAGATTTTTAGGGAGAATATTTACACGCAGGCAATTGCGTGGGGTATATAGATTGCGGAGCCCTTTTCTGATTACAAAAGATTGTTGTATTATTAAAATAGTGGGGCTGTATTATGGATTTTTATTTTGGATTAATTTTATTAGCCAGTCGATTCTATGGAAATTGAGGTTGATTGAAAACATGAAACTACAGTTAGTAGGCCGTGAATATCAAGATTTATTTAATATCAATTTAGATGCGACATTTGATGTGAATTCAATACAACAAATTGATTGGGCTTTTTTGTTGAACAAGGATCAAAAAATTTCATTATATCCTCAGGATGAGGCTAAATGTCAGGCGATATTGCATCGCTTAGGCGTTCATCCAGAGCAGTGGTATGTGTGTTTACATATTAGGACAGGTCATTATCATGGCGATCATAGTTCTTATCATAGAAATTCACACATAGAAAATTATATAGAGGCGATGAGGTATATACGGTCTTTAGGGGGAGTCGTTATTAGACTGGGTGATTCAGTTCCTTTGGGGCATGAAGACTACTATATTGATTACCCTAATACGCCTTTTCGATCAGAATTGATGGATTTATTTTTAATCAAACATTGCCGGTTTTTTTGGGGAACCAATTCGGGGATTTTGGATACGGCACTTTTGTTAGGGGCACCTACGTTAGCGGTTAATGTTTCTGATTATTTATCTGTGCGACCCTATAAATCTGTCGATCTTTTTATTTACAAGCGTATTTTTTCTTGTGTTCAGAAAAAAATAATATCTTTTCATGAAGCTTTCCAGATAGCGGGTGATATTATTCATACTAATTGTAATATTAGCGTTTTTGAAAGATTTAATAAAGAATACAAATTGATTGAAAATACGTCAGAAGAGATTGCGGACGCGGTGAAAGAAATGTTAAATAACTTGGTGTGCCTATCTGAAGAAACAGTTGTTCAGAAGAAGTTTAAAGAAGAGCTGAATCAATGTAGTTATCGTTGGATGAGGGAAGAGCACTATGCGCCTCATGTGGAAAATGCATGTAGGGTGGCAATTAAGACATATTTTAATGGTCGAGTGGGTAAAGAGTTCGCGGCAAGTTATTTATATGGGGATAGCTAGAAATATTATTATTGTTGGATATTGAGGTTGAGCAAGGAAAAGAAATGGTGCATAAAAAAAAATTTATTTTTGTTGCAGATTATGATATTGTTATTGGCAATCTCTGTGAAAAAATTCTATACGCCTTGTTTAAGGCGGAGAGACAAAATAAACAGATTTTATTCGTTCGCAAACGCATACCGTTTAGCTCTATTTTTAAAAGAAAATTTCGCTATGTACAAAGAGGTGCAGTCTATAGATTGGCAGGAGTTTTTTTGGGCAAGCCTCCCTTCTGGATTGATGAGGTCATTGGTTGTTATTATGGGGTCATGTTTTTTATAGGGTTTGCTGGCCGTGCGATTTTATGTAAATTAAAGATTTTAAGAGAACTCAATTTGCAATTTATAGGGTGTGGCTGCAAGGATTTGTTTAATGTCAACGTATTAAAATATTTTGATTCCGCTAGCGTGAGCAATATTGATTGGAAATATTTTCTTGAAAAAAAACAGAAATTATATTTTTGTGATGAGGATCAATTATATTGTGAAAAAACAATGGAACATCTGGGGATTCATCGAAACAAGCCCTATGTTTGTTTGCATATACGGACACAGCATTACTATAATGATTCTTCGTATTCTTCTTATCGTAATTCAAATATAGAAAATTATATTGAAGGTTTGAAATGTCTAAAAGCCGCAGGGTTTCAGGTCATTCGCCTGGGAGATTCAGTGGATTTGGGATACCATCAGTATTATATAGATTATCCAAATACAGTCTATAAATCCGAGTTGATGGATTTATTTTTAATAAAAAATTGTAAATTTTATTTGGGAACAAATTCAGGAATATTGGATGCGGCTTTTTTATTGGGTGTTCCTGTTTTGGCGGTAAATGTGACGGATTATCTTTTTGTTCAGCCCTATAAAACGTCAGATATCTATATTTATAAGCATGTTTTTTCTAATGAACAAAAACGATTTTTGACTTATAATGAAATTTTTAAGCAGGAGATTGGCATTAATGGAGCATTCGATTCTCATCAAATTCATCAATTTAATCAACGCTATACCTTACATGATAATTCTTCAAAGGAGATTCAAGAAGCGATAAAAGAAATGTGTGAAAACTTAGAGAATATGCAAAAAGAAACAGATGCGCAAGTAATATTCAAGAAAAAGCTTATTCAAGCTGTGTTACGCTGGATTAGCAATGAGACTTATCATACTAAGCACTTGGAAAACGCTTACCGAGCACTCACTAAAACATATTTTAACGGTCGCATCGGCCGACATTTTGCAGAAAAATATTTATATGGCACGGTGGATTTGCCATATGAAAAAGAGAAGGGTTATGAAACTGAATAATAAAAAAATATTAGTAACTGGTGCCGATGGCTTTATTGGCTCGCATTTGGTGGAACGTCTCATCGCGTCAAATTATGATGTGCGGGCATTTGTTTTATATAATTCTTTTAATAGTTGGGGCTGGTTAGATGCGTTGCCGGCTGCCACTAAAAATAACCTTGATGTGTTTGTCGGCGATGTGCGTGATCCAAATGGTGTGCGCCATGCCGTTAAAGATTGTCAAATTGTCATGCATTTGGCCGCATTGATTGGTATTCCGTATTCGTATTATTCGCCGGATTCTTATGTGGATACCAATATTAAAGGAACGTTAAATGTTTTGCAGGCGGCAAGAGACGCTGGGGTTGAAAAAATCATTCATACGTCAACCAGTGAGGTTTATGGAACGGCGCAGTTTGTTCCTATAACGGAAGATCATCCTTTGCAAGGGCAGTCGCCGTATTCGGCGACGAAAATCGGAGCGGATCAGTTGGCGCTGTCTTTTTATAACGCGTTTGGTACACCGGTGAGCGTGATACGCCCCTTTAACACGTATGGGCCGCGTCAATCGACGCGCGCAGTGATTCCGACGATTATTACGCAAATTGCGTCAGGAGCGAGTGAGATTAAATTAGGTTCTTTGTCGCCGACGCGAGATTTTAATTATGTGGGCGATACGGCAAATGCATTTATTGCGATGGCGGAATCTGATCGCGTGATGGGTGAAGTCGTTAATATTGGCAGTAATTATGAAATTTCTATCGCCGATCTTGTTAAGCTGATTGCTGCTTGTATGAATAAAAAAATCACGTTGATTGCAGATGAGCAGAGGGTGCGGCCGAAAAAGAGTGAGGTTGAGCGATTATGGGCAGATAACGCTAAAGCAAAAGCATTATTAGATTGGACGCCGGCGTATGCTGGTATAGAGGGCTTGCAGAAAGGGTTGCTGAGAACCATTGAATGGTTCTCGCGTTCAGAAAATCTTAAACATTATAAATGTGGGCAATATGTTGTTTGATCCTCATTTGTTTATTACAACGTTAAAAAATTGCTTGCCAAGGGATCAGGCGAGTATTGCGTTGCATGAGCCTCTGTTCGTTGGAAATGAATGGCGCTATGTTAAAGAATGTCTGGATACAGGATGGGTCTCTTCGGGTGGAAAATTTGTTGATCGATTTGAATCGGATCTAGCGGCCTATACCGGCGCAAAATATTGTGTGGTTGCGGTGAATGGTACTGCGGCATTGCATATTATTTTTCTGTTGGCAGGTGTTAAGCCGAATGATGAAGTGTTAGTGCCGGCGTTGACATTTATTGGCACATGTAACGCGATTGCATATTGCAGTGGTATTTCTCATTTTATTGACAGTGAAGAATCTCATTTAGACATCGACTTTGAAAAATTGGAACGTTATTTATCTGAGATCACAGAAATTAAAAACAATGTCTGTTTTAATAAAATCACAAAGCGACCGATTCGTGCGTTATGTGTAATGCATACGTTTGGTCATCCGGTGGATTTAGATACGGCGATTGCTTTATGTGACCGCTATCATTTGACATTGATTGAAGATGCGGCTGAAGCATTGGGTTCTTTTTATAAAGGTCAACACGTGGGTCATCATGGTTTTGCTGGCGCCTTAAGTTTTAATGGAAATAAAATTATTACGACGGGCGGCGGCGGGGCAATCATCACCGATGATGAAGACGTGGCTAAAAAAGCGAAGCATATCACGACAACGGCTAAATTGCCGCATCATTGGAAATATGATTATGATTGTATCGGTTATAATTATCGCTTGCCGAATATTAATGCGGCGCTGGGATGCGCGCAGTTAGAAAAGATACCTGAGTTTCTGCAGAAAAAACGTCAGTTGATGGAAAGGTATAAAAGAATATTTGAAAATTATAACGGATGTCGGTTTGTGGAAGAGCCGAAAGAGGCTAAGAGCAATTGTTGGTTAAATGCTATATTGTTGAGCGATGCCGCTCAACATCATCGCAATGACGTTTTAGAGTTAGCCTGTAAGAATAATATTTTTCTAAGACCGGTGTGGGAATTGATGAATACATTGCCGATGTATCAACGTTGTCCGCACATGGATTTATCTGGCGCGAAGAGTGTTGCCGCTCGATTAATTAATATTCCGAGCAGTGTTTGTTTAAGTGAGGAGCCGGTGTGCGAAAAATATTAGTGATGACATGTGCACGTTCCGACTATGGGTTGTTGTATTGGTTAATGCGAGAGATACAGCAAGACCCGTCACTGAAATTGCAAATAGTTGTCATGGGGATGCATCTTGAAGAAAAATTTGGATTCACTTATAAACAGATTGTACAAGATGGATTTAAAATTGATGCCAAGGTGAAAATGAATTTATCCTCTGATAAAGAGGAGGCGGTTACTAAGGCTGTTAGTGTAGGTGTGGCGGGTTGTACAAATGCCTATAAGAAATTAAAGCCCGATGTTATTGTGTTATTGGGCGATCGATTTGAAACGTTTGCGGCCGCCAGCGCGGCACTGTTTATGCGGATTCCGATTGCGCATATTCATGGCGGGGAAGTGACAGAAGGCGCCTATGATGACGCCGTTCGTCATGCGATTACTAAAATGGCGCATTGGCATTTTGTGGCGCATAAACAATATGCGAAGCGCGTTGTTCAATTAGGTGAAAATCCTAAGCGAGTATTCCGCGTGGGGGCGGTGGGCTTGGATCATGTTAAGCGTACAAAACTATTGAGCAAAAAAGCGCTTGAGGCGCAGATGGGGTTTCCCATTGATAAAAATACTGCTTTAGTAACCTATCATCCGGTGACGTTGGAAAAGGGCATGGCGGATCGTCACATTAAGAGTTTATTAAAAGCATTGGAAAAATTTAATTTGCAATATATTTTTACGATACCCAATGCCGATGCCGAGCATACAAAAATTTTCAAAGCATTAAAAAAATTCACACAACAACATAAATCTGCGAAAATTTATGCGGCGCTTGGAGCTCAAAAATATTTTTCCTTAATGAAGCATGCGGGGTTGATGATCGGAAATTCATCGAGTGGCGTGATCGAGGCGCCATCGTCTAAATTGCCGGTGGTCAATATTGGTTCGCGACAAATAGGGCGACTGATGTTTGATAATGTTATTAACTGTTCCGACGACGAACATTCGATACGAATGGCGATTAAGAAAGCGTTGTCAAAATTGGCTCAACGGAAATGTCAGCAGATGGATAAAAATGCGTTAGGGCAGGGCAATGCCAGTAAAGAAATAAAAAATATTTTAAAGCGAGTTAATCTAAAGAATTTAAAAAAAGGTTTTTACGATGTCTGAAATAGCGAAAACAAAAATAATTGCAGAAATTGGGGTGAACCACAATGGCTCTTTAGATTTAGCTAAAAAATTAATTGATGCGGCGATTGCTTCGGGTGCGGATGTTGTGAAATTTCAGGCGTTTAAGGCGTCGCGACTAGTAACGCGTCATGCGCCAAAGGCGGCCTATCAACAGACGAAAGATGATTCTCAATTTGCTATGTTAAAACGATTGGAATTGGCTGAGTCGGATTATTCAGCGATCATGGATTATTGTCGAGAGAAATCGATCGAAATTTTGTTTTCGATTTTTGATGTTGAAAGTCTGGATTTTTTGGTCGATAATTTTGACGTTAAAAAAGTCAAATTAGGTTCGGGTGAGATAACGAACGCGCCATTATTGTTGGCTATTGCTCAGAGACGGTGTGATGTGATTGTATCGACAGGAATGTCAGCATTGTTGGAGATAGAAAATGCTTTAAGTGTGTTAGCCTTTGGATATTTAAATTTGCATGTGCAGCCGAGCATGCGAGCTTTTAAAAAAGCCTATCAAACTGCGCAGGTAAAAGCGCTGTTAAAGCAAAAGGTGATGTTGTTGCATTGTAATTCTGCCTACCCAACGCCGCTTGAAGATGTAAATTTGCGCGTCATGGATGTGATGCATAAAGAATTTGGTTAGATGGTTGGATATTCAGATCATACTGTTGGCATTAGTGCGGCTATTGCCGCAGTTGCGCGGGGTGCTCAAGTGATTGAAAAGCATTTTACTTTAGACAAAACAATGTCGGGGCCAGATCATAAAGTGTCTTCAGAGCCCGGTGAGTTTTCTAGTATGGTAACGGCTATTCGAGAAGTTGAAAAGATGTTAGGTGATGCAAATAAACAAATTACAGCGTCTGAAAAAGAAAATGTTACCATTGTGCGTAAAAGCATTGTTGCGTTGAAACTGATTAGAAAGGGTGATGTTTTTAGTAGCGAAAATCTAACCATCAAACGCCCAGGCGTTGGCGTATCTCCTTTTCATTTTTGGGATTTATTAGGCAGCCGTGCGGACAGAGCATATCAGCCAGAGGAAGAAATTGTTTTATGAAAAAAAAAATAATTATTCTGGGCGGCGGCGGACATGCGAAGGTTGTGGTTGATTTGATTCAACGATTGGATTGTTTTGAAGTGCTTGGCATTGTTGATATCGATAAAAATAAAATCGGATCCAGTCTTTTGGGTATAAATATTATTGGTTCAGATGAGATGTTGTCTGAGTTCTCCCCCAAAGAAGTTTGTTTGGCGAATGGCATTGGCGCTGTGGGTTCTGATTCTCTTCATGGTAAGATTTTTGAGAAGTTTTCTCGTATGGGATATCAATTTCCAGTGCTTTGTCATCCATCAGCGATAGTGAGTTCGTCCGTTGTCATGCATGAGGGCGTGCAAATTATGGCTGGATCGGTTGTTCAGGCGGGGGTGATTGTGCATAAAAATGCCATCATAAATACCCGCGCATCTGTTGATCATGATTGTGTGATTGGCTCTTCTGTTCATATTGCGCCTGGCGTGGTACTGTCTGGGGGTGTGCATATTGGTGCTAATGTACATATTGGTACTGGTGCGGTTGTGATTGAAAATATTTATATTGGTGAAAGCAGTTTAGTGGGTGCTGGTTCTGTTGTTATTTGCGATGTGCCTTCTTTTGTGCGAGTGGTAGGTGTGCCCGCGAAAGAACTTATATAGTAGGATGTTTGATGGAAGCAATAAAATGGAAAAAACTTATAGTTAATCCAGATTGTACATTAGAAAACGCCATTCGCGTGATTAATCAGGGTGCTCTGGGCACCGTGTTTGTTGTCGATCATGATTTAAAATTATTGGGCGTAGTGACGGATGGTGATGTGCGTCGTGGTTTATTGCGACATGTCACGCTGGATCAGCCTGTTTGTTCCGTGATGAATGGTCAGCCGATGATGGCAATGCGCAATATAGATGTCGCCGAGTTGGTTACTCTGATGGAAGAACAGTCGATACGTTGTGTGCCGATTGTGGATGAAAATCAATGCATGATTGACGTAGAAATCTCACCCTATTTGCGTCGCGAGGCTAAAAATACGAATTGGGTGTTTTTAATGGCGGGTGGTTTTGGGACGCGATTAAAACCATTGACGGATGATTGTCCTAAGCCGTTATTGAAAATTGGTGGACGTCCTGTTTTAGAAAATATTATTCAACAGTTTAAATTGAATGGGTTTCAGAGATTTTTTATGTCTCTGCATTATAAATTGAATATGGTGAAAAGTTATTTTGGCACGGGTGAGCAGTTTGGCGTTGATATTAAGTATCTTGAAGAAGAGGAGCCACTAGGAACGGGCGGATCCTTGGGGTTATTGCCAGAAATATCTCAGCCTTTAATTGTAATGAATGCAGATGTGTTAACAAAAGTTAATTTTCGACAATTATTACAGTTTCATTTAGATTCAAAAGCCGCGGTGACGATGTGTGTACGGGAATATGGTATGCAGGTGCCTTATGGAACCGTTCAGATAGAGGGACATGCGGTTACGGAAATTATTGAAAAGCCGTCGTATCAATTTTTTATTAACGCAGGTATTTATGTATTGTCGCCAGAGATCGTTAATAGTATTCATGGAAAAAATAACTTTGATATGCCGACATTGTTTAATCGGTTGATTCAAGAGGGCAAGCTGATAGTGACTTTTCCCATACATGAATATTGGTTGGATATGGGTAAGATGGAAGATTTTAAACGTGCGCAAATAGATGTTCCAACCTTTTAGAAGATGTTATTCAGCTGTATGCTGAATAAGTTGATGATTTATGAGTTGTGTGAAACAGGAGCTTGTTTTATATGTTTAATAATGTATATAAAAATCGTCGCGTTTTTGTTACTGGTCACACCGGGTTTAAAGGGAGCTGGTTAACGCAATGGTTGTTAAATCTAGGGGCGGATGTAGCCGGTTATTCTGTCGATATTCCCTCTCAACCGTCTTTGTATGAATTACTTCATTTAAAGGAAAAAATACGACAAGATTATAGGGACGATATTAGAGATATTGATCGATTATCCCAGGTGATGGCAGATTTTCAGCCGGAAATTGTTTTTCATTTAGCGGCGCAGCCAATCTTGCGTACATCGTTGGCAGAACCCAAGTTAACATTTGATGTTAATTTAGGGGGGACAGTTAATATGTTAGATGCGATACGTCATATTGATTCCGTTGTGGCCGGAGTGTTCATTACCAGCGATAAATGTTATGAAAATGTAGAATGGGAATACGGTTATCGTGAAAAAGATGCGTTGGGAGGAAAAGATCCTTATAGTGCATCGAAGGCGTGTGCTGAAATTGCAATTAGTGCTTATGGGCGTTCGTTCTATCAAGATTCAAATCAGGCGCTGGTATCAGTGCGAGCGGGTAATGTTATTGGTGGAGGAGATTGGTCTAAGGATCGCATTGTGCCCGATTGTATGCGTGCGTGGGCTAAAGGAGAAACCGTCGAGGTGCGACGACCTAATGCCATTCGACCTTGGCAACATGTGCTAGATCCGTTGAGTGGTTATTTGGATTTGGGTGCGCGGTTGTATGCAAAAAATAAAAATGTAATCGGCGAGGCATTTAACTTTGGTCCGTTGTCAGAAACATATTTAACCGTAGGCGAGTTAGTGAAAGGGTTGAGTAACGTATGGGGCGAGTCTGCGCATTCAACATTATTTAATTGCGAAGTGCAAGGCTGTGAGGCGGGATTGTTGAAATTATGTTGTGATAAAGCATTGGCGCGACTTGATTGGACTGCCACATTAAGTTTTTCAGAGGCGATAGTGTTTACGGGAGAATGGTATAGTGATTATTATCGGTCTTCTAAAGAGAACATGATAGAGATGACGAATGCTCAAATTGAAAAATATGTGAATTTAGCAAAAGAACGAGGTCGATTTTGGGTGCAATAGAAGTAAATCAACCCATGATCGATGGGGTCTGTGTTACACCACTCAAACAATTCACGGATGAGCGGGGGATGGTTATGCATATCTTGAGTGATATGCAATTATCCGCCGTCAGAGAAGTGTACGCATCGCTTGTCAAAGGCACGACGATCAAAGCCTGGAGGCGTCATCATAAGATGGTGCAACATTATGCCGTTCCGATAGGCAAAATTAAATTAGTATTATTTGATAATCGTCCGAATTCTTCTACCCATAATAGGGTTCAGGAAATAGTTACAGGTATTGATTGTTATGGCCTCATTCAAATTCCGCCAATGATTTGGTATGGTTTTGAAAATTTATTCGATGGAAATTCGTTAATTGTTAATGGCGCTTCTTTGCCGCACGACCCAAATGAGGTTGATCGCTTAGATAAAAATACTCAGGAAATTCCATATCGGTGGGATGATCATTTAAAAGATATACCCCAGGCCTAAGCCCACAAATTTTACCGATTTAAAATCATGGTTACTTGCGTAATATTGTGCGCTGATGTCGGTATAGAAATGAGGTGAAACATTCCAGTAAAGTCCTGCACCTATTGTGGGTACATAGGTGCCACCATTTGACTGGCTATTGAGTGAGAGGCTGTCGACGGTGACTTCTTTACGATACATATAGGCGATGCCCGGTTTGATAAATAGCCCGAACTTTTTTCGCCATACAGGTAAAGAGGTTTTGGCGACGAGATCAATAATTTGTTCTCTAAAGCCTGCATCTCTTTTTGAGTTGTTAATATTATTAAACATGATTTTGGATAGATACAAATAACCTGCTTCAATGGCGAAATAGGAGTTAAAATCATAGCCGGCGCCAAAACGTGCGCTGTAGCCCGCTTTATCGGTGCTTGTTACTGAGGTAAATCCGGGTTTATGGGTGAGCCAACTCTTGGAGTAATCGGCGCGTGCATAGCCGAGCTGTACTATGGCGTGCCACGTTGGATAGCTGGATTGATTATCGTTGATTAAATCGGTGGAGGCAGCCAAAAGAATACCACTTGTCGTGGCGAGCAAAAGTACTAATATGGCTTTCTTAAATAGATCATGCATGTCGAAACCTCCTGTGTAATAAAAATCCCCGCTGCAAGCAGACGGGGTATTTTTATTTCTTTTATTGATCGCCTGCGCGGCAAAGCCGCGCGAACGGCGACTCAAGGGGAGCGTTCGCCCGCTCCCCTTGAGAATCCCCAAGCGAAAAGTCCCACGCGGCAAGCCGCGGGGAAATCTTCACATTATATTTATTGTATCGAGTTGATATGAAAATGCTAGCTTCTATACGGAGTATATGGATGATTTCTTTGGTTTAGGGGTGAAGACGGGCAGGGCAATGTTTGCTCATTTATTTGAATGGGAGGGGAACTTGACTGTTTTGTATTTTTTATGAGATATTGAGCTTTCTTTTGGATTATATGATTCAAACGATTTCGCAGTTTATCCAGTTCATCCAATAAGTATCTTGAAGAAGGTGAACCCTTGTATCATGATAGAAAACATACATAAACCAGTTATATTAGTTGTCGGTTTGGGCAGTATCGGCAAGCGGCATGTGAAAAATCTTCGTGCGCTTTTTCCTGATGCGTATATTGTTGTTTGTCGACATGCAGCGACCGAGCATGATCAAGATTTTGTGACGCAATATATTGATAAAGTTGTGTATGATCTGAATGAGGCAATTGCATTAAAACCAATGGCGGCTGTTTTGTGTAATCCAGCGGTTTATCATGTTTCGGTTGCATGGCAATTGGCAAAAAATGGCATTCATTTGTTTATTGAAAAGCCGTTGTCTAATACATTAACAGACGTGGAAACCCTCATCACCATTTGCCAAGAGAAAAAATTAGTTTTAATGGTTGGATATAATCTTCGCTTTTCAAAGACCTTAAATCGTGCGAGAGAGCTCATAAAGAGCGGAGCAATAGGTGATATATTGTCCGTGCAGGTTAATACGGGGCAATATTTGCCGGATTGGCGGCCAGAGGTGGATTATCGCAAAACGGTGTCGGCGCAACAGAAAATGGGTGGCGGTGTTTTGTTGGAGCTCAGTCATGAGTTAGATTATGTTTGTTGGCTATTGGGCAAACCTGTCGAGGTTTTTGCGCGATTGATCTCGAGTGGTTCATTGGAGATTGATGTAGAAGATAACGCGGATGTATTTTTAACGTTTGAAAAGAATTTAATGGTTAATATCCATCTTGATATGTTACAACGTACCGCTTGTCGCATGTGTAAGGTTGTGGGTGCGTTGGGCATATTAATTTGGGACGGTGTTGAAGATAGACTAGTTGTTGAGTCTGAAAAACAAGAATTTTCGCAGAGTTTTTGCGGGGCAGAGGATAGAAATGAAATGTATGGACAAGAAATAAAACATTTTTTTGATTCTATTAGTAATGGATGTCCTGCGATGGTAACAGGAGTGGATGCGTTGGAAAGTTTAAAGATCGTTTTGGCTGCAAAAAAGTCAAATCAAATACGAGAAGTTGTGGCATTATGAAAGCATTGAATTGCTTTGCATTTATTTTTGCGCGCGGAGGCTCAAAAGGCATTCCACGAAAAAATATTACATTGCTCAATGGAAAGCCTTTGATTGTATATTCAATTGAAACGGCGCTGGCGTGTCCATCGATTAGTCGTGTCATGGTGTCGACCGATGATGAGGAGATTGCATCGGTTGCTAAACAGTATGGCGCAGAAGTCCCTTTTATGAGACCAAAAGAATTGGCACAAGATAATAGTTCAGAGTGGCAAGCGTGGCAACATGCGATCCGGTTTATGCAGAAATGCAATGCATTTGATGTGTTTGTGAGCGTTCCCGCAACGGCGCCTCTACGAAACGTGGAAGATGTGGAAAAATGCATTAACCTTTTATCAAATACAGATACCGATATTGTTGTGACCGTTAAGAAAGCAGAGCGTAATCCCTATTTTAATATGGTAAAGATGGATCGCGATGGCTTTTCGCATTTAGTTTGCGAAGGAGATGATGTCGTTTATAATCGTCAAGCGGCGCCGATGCTTTACGATATGACGACGGTGGCTTACGTGGCAAAGCCGGATTTTATATTGAACACGACAAGTATATTTGAAGGGCGCGTTCGTTCGGTAATTATTCCCGCTGAAAGAGCAATTGATATTGATACGCTATTGGATTTCAAAATAGCGGAAATGTTGATGAAGGAGTCTAGGCAATGACGATACATGAACAGATGAATTTAGTTGGTCGTGTGGCATTGATTACGGGTGGCGCGGGTCATGTGGGTCGTATGGCGGCAGAAACCTTGGCTGAATTAGGTGCGCATATTATAATTTTAGATAGCGATAAAAATGCGTCAGAAAAAGCGGCTCAATTGATTCAAGACAAATATGCTGTTCAATCTGTTGCGATCGCAGTTGATCTGGAGGATCCTCATTTTCTTGACCAGGTGATGCCGATTATTGAAGAGCAATTTGGCCGTTTAGATATTTTGATGAATAATGCTGCGTTTACAGGGGCGTCCAATTTAAAAGGATGGGTGGCTGATTTCAAGGAACAGCGTGTGGATACTTGGCGCCGCGCATTGGAAGTCAATTTAACAGCGCCATTTGCGTTGATCCAGTCTTGTGTGGATTTGTTAAAAGCGACGAAGGGTGTTGTGATTAATATCGGTTCCATTTATGGCGTTTTAGGGCCGGATATGAGTTTGTATGAGGGAGGGAGCCTGGGCAATCCCGCCGCTTATGCGGCAAGTAAGGGCGGCTTACTTCAATTAACGCGTTGGTTAGCCACCGTGTTAGCGCCGGATATTCGCGTAAACATGATTTCGCCGGGTGGAATTTTTCGCCATCAGCCGAAAGATTTTTGTGAGCGTTATATCAAAAAAACACCTTTAAAAAGAATGGCGACGGAAGAAGATTTAAAAGGGGCGATTGCTTATTTCGCAACAGATCTATCGTTGTATGTGACGGGGCAAAATTTATTGGTGGATGGTGGCTGGGCGGCGTGGTAAATATGAAAATTCGAAAGGGTATAATATTTTTAACAACTTATTTTAATGAAATAGAATATAAACGATTTGGTGTTGTTGAGTTAGAAAAAAATGGTTTTGAGGTAGAATTTTGGTGTTTGATTAAATTGATATATCCACATGTGCCTCCTTCGGATCAGTCGGTGAATCAGGAAATTACCAAAAAGTGTGTTTTTATAAATACGAGACAAGAATATATAAAAGCTGTTTCTGAAATGAATAATGATGTGCTTGTTATCTCGACAGTCCCTTACGATATTTCAAATTATTTTATATATCGAGCGCTTTCAACCTATCATGTAAAATATTCTTTTATTTTATGTGGCCCTGCGCTCCCTGCGGTTGCTGAAAAAAAATGTTATAAAAACTTTAAAGCATATTGTCAGGATAAATTGCGAGCGCCTTTGTTTTCGCGTTTGGCGGCGTTATTTTATAGAAAACTCCCCTGTACGTGGATAGGTATTGATCCAGCCTATATTGTGTTAGTAGCTGGAAACAAAGGATATTCTGATCAATTGCCCATTAATAAAAGCACGTTGATTTGTCCGTCGCATTCCCGTGATTACGATTTGTTTTTATTGGAAAATAAAAAAGAGTGGGTGAATGACGATTCATTATGTGTTTTTTTGGATACTAATGTGCCTTATCATCATGATACATTGTTTACAGGAGAGGAGCGTAATATTGATCCGGCATCATATTATTCTAGGCTGCGAGATTTTTTTTCCTATTTAGAAGAAAAATATAACTACCATATTGTTATTGCCGCGCATCCAACGTCTGATTATGTTCGGCATGCAGATTGTTTCGGGGATAGAGAGGTTATAAAATGGCAGACCTGTGCGTTGGTGCGAAAAAGCATGTTGGTGCTGACGCATGAAAGCACCTCAATTAGTTTTGCAATATTATATAATAAGCCCATGATTTTTTTGACGATGAATTCATTCAAGGGGTATGCAACTTTTTCTAATATAGAAAAATGTGCAACGGCGTTAAAGGCGGCATTAATTAATATGGATGATTATTCGAGAGAATTGGATATAAAATCGTTAATGTATGTTAATTCAGAAATTTATAACCGCTACATAGATGATTATATAAAATGTCCTAGATCTTCTGATATGTCTTTATGGGATAATTTTTCTGCCCAGCTTAAAGAACAAGAAGTGTGAGCAGTATCATGAAGAAGTTTTTTGGAAAAAACGGTTGTAGGTGATTGGGCTATCAGGCCGGGCAAACTTTGTTCATTGCTGAAAAAATTATCATGGATTTTTTTTAGGATCCGTTTATAATTTGACGATCTTTTGTGGGGGGATAGGTTTATGAAGGTTTTGCTCTGTACTGTACCGCTTGATCGCGGAGCGCCTCGAAACGCGGATCAATTGCCGATGTATCCGAAAATAGCGATCGTCTCTATTATTCATTGGATGAGGCGTTCTGGTTATGATGCCTCAACCTGTGATTTTCTTGATATTGATATGCTTGATTTGTCCGATGCGGCTATCAAGGAATATTTTAAGAAAACGCAACCTACTGTTATTGGTCTCAGTGCGGTGGTGTCCACTAGCTATTCTTCAGTTAAATCGCTAGCCTCTATTGCGAGAGAGGTATGTCCCAATTCATGGATTGTAATGGGAGGATATTTATCCGCTTCTGCTGAAGTGGTTTTAAATAAAACGGAAGTCGATATTTGCGTGAGGGGTGATGGCGAAATTCCTTTTGTAAAATTTCTGGATTATGTTAAAAAATTTCAGCGTAAAAAAGTTACTTCAGTGTTATCCATGATCCCCGGGGTAGCTTATTTGGAAGATAATGGTCAGTTTATTGCTAATGGAGAGGGTGAATCTATTCCTGATGATGCTATGTGTTATCCTGATTATGATATCCTGCTTGCAGGTTGCAAGGATCAACCGCATTTAGGCAGCAATTACTTTCGTGATGGGTTGCGTTCAGATTGGTTTTCGCGTGATGTGCGATCATTTGAAAAAGGCCGAGGTATAAAATGCGCAGCGTTTTGGATCTCTAAAGGTTGTGTTGCGCAATGTACATTTTGCCAGAGAGGCTCGAGAAAATTGCATCGATTTAGTTTAACCAAGCTAGAGGAGCACTTGCAGCTATTGGTTCAAAAGTATGATGTTGGCTTTGTTCATGTGATGGATGAAAATTTTGGTGCGGATAAGCGACATACCTATGAAGTTGTTAAGCTATTTAATAAATATAATTTATTATGGATATGTAGCGGGGTACGCTGTAACAATGTAACAGTGGATGATGTGAAGTTTTATCACGATGCGGGTTGTTGCGGTTTGAAATTTGGAGTCGAATCCGGCAGTCAAAAAATATTGGACATTATGGAAAAAAGATTTTCTGCGGATGATGTTAGGCAGGCAATAAAATATTGTGTACAGTATGGAGTCTATTCGCCGATGGCAGTAATGGTTGGTATGCCGGGTGAAACGGATCAGACCGTTAGAGCAACGGGTGAATTAATTGGCGAATTGTCCTATTTGCAAGGATATTCATTACTAGAAGTATCTCGAACATCAATTTTTTACGCATTTGCATTACCAGGAACTCCTCTTTATGAATATAGTTTACAGGTTGGTGTCATTGGATCGTCAATGGATGCGCAAGAATCTTATTTAATCTCTGTTTCTGACAAAGGAGCCAATAAAGAAAATTATATTAATTTAAATGGTTCGCCGATGAGTGCCATTGTTTTTTGGGATATGATGTTAAAATTGGAGGCGTTTCGTGCTTGGCATAAATTAGCAAGAAAAAATAAGCAATATTCCTTTCATGATGAGACATCAATCGCTATTCATGGCATGAATAATCGTGATACATATAAGTATCGATTAATACAGCCGATTAAACAGGGAATTAAAAATTTGAAAGGAAGGTCACTGTGGGATATTTTGGTGAGACCCCGCCTTGGTATTTTGAGCGCTGTTCGGCTATTTTTGAACCTGATATTGTCTAGTCGATTTATGATGGTGCTGCCACGGCGGCCTTTGTATTTTATATTATGCCAGATAATTTATATGCATTTTCTTTTGCAAAAGATGAGGCTGCGGTATCAATATAAAAAAAACATAGTGCGTGGCCGTACGGTTATTTTAGGCAATTTATATAAAAACTATAAATTTCCCGAACAAATTTCCGACTCACAATTGCTATTGATGCGCAAAAAAAAGGGTTCTTTGCGTGCGCTCATTCACCCTAAAGAGTTGATGAGAGAAAAAGAATCAGCGGCAGTGGATTGATAAAATGAATATAGCCCCTGCAATTAAAATTTCTTTTGATATAGACTTGCCGCCATATTCACTTGTTGATATTGCGCAATTGATGCGCGACCAAGATAATTTTATAATTTTTGGTACAGGAGCCTTAGCTATAAAAGTTAAATGTTTGTTGGAGACAAAGTATAAAAAAAATGTTTCTGCTTTTGTTGAATATGATCAATATAAAATAATTGATAAGAGACTGGATCATGTGCCGGTATGCCATATCAATGAAATTAATCTTGAAACATACGTGATGGTTATTGCTTCTTACCACGAAATAGAAGTAGCACGATATTTGATGCGTATTTATGGAATGAAGTACTATAAAAATTTTTTATTTTTTGATCACATTTTGATGCTAGATCATGAGTTTTATTATGATGGATTTGGATTAGAGTTTTACCATTTCTTTCAGAAAAATAAGCGGTTATTTCAGGAGGCTTTTGATGTTCTATCAGATGTGTGTTCGAGAGATGTCTATGTGAAATTAATCAAGGCGAGAGCGCTAGCATTTTCCCCCGAAATTCTTGAATTGCCTACTGATTTAACAACACAAAAAGAATATGAGAAAAAAGCTATGGGCTATGGTGCTACCTTGAATAAGATAATGCCGCTCTCTCTTCGAGAGAATGTTGCATTTAAGATAGCGTTGGATCCTTATTCATATCATGATAAGGTGTCCCCGCGTCACAAAAAGATTATTTTAAATGTTGGCGCCTATAATAATACCTCTATTATGTTTTCATATTTTTCACCCCATGGTGTTGTTTATGCATTCGAACCGCAAGAAAAAGTGCATCAAGATAATGTGCGGTTATCAGAGATTTATAAAAATATTGTGCCTGTTCAGGCCGGTATTTGGAGTCGTACGGGTGAGGTTGCGTTTGATATCAACGAGTCTGATGTGACTGGATCAACGGCCTCTAGTATTAATGCGCAGGGAAAAACAACGATTAAGGTTTATTCTATTGATGATTTTGTATTAGAAAATGGTCTCCAGGGGGTCGATTTTATTAAAATGGATATAGAGGGAGGTGAAGTGGAAGCATTAAAGGGGGCTCAAAATGTTATTAGGGATTTTGGCCCTGACTTGGCGATTAGTATTTATCATAAAGCAGATCATCTGTATGCTATTCCGTTGCTCATTAAAAAATTAAACCCCCGTTATAATATTTATATAGATCATCGATACTACAATTTAACAGAGACGGTATGTTTTGCCACGATAGAAAATCAATAATGTCGTCCGGAAATAGCGAGGCAGTTTTTTTATGATATCTTCTGTTGTGCGCAAAAAAAAACGTTTATTCTATTACACGGGTCATTGTGAAATCGTGGGGGGTGATGTTAAATATCTGTTTGAGTTATTGCAAAACATGGATAGCCATCAATTTGATATAACGATTTGCGCGGATAAAAACAAAGAATTTTCCAGAAAAATTGCCATTGATTTTCCTGAGTTTGCATCGCAAGTGAAATATTTGGAGACAGCACCAAAATTATTTCATCAGAACTTTTTGGAGCGCTATTATATTTATTTATCTCAAAAACAAACTGGTTTTTTGTTTAAGGTGTTTAATTGGAAGGTAAAAGGAAAAAATTTGTTCCAAGCCGTAAATTTTTTATATACTTATGCTTCTTTTAAATATTTAAGATGTCACTTTAGAAATTTTTTCGTGTTTCATAAACTTTTCGCAGATAAACATAAAGACGTTGATATTGTTCATTTTAATAATGGGGGTTATCCAGGTAAGCTGGCGGGCTGGGCGACTATTGTGATGGCGCATTTTTTCGGCATTAAAAAGATTATCATGACCGTGCATAATGAACCTGTTGAACGCCGATGGTATAGGGTTTCTGATTTTCTGTTGGATTATAGTGTTGCAAAATATTGTGACGACATATTGGTGCCATCTTCTGTTATCAAACAACAGCTGATTAATCTGCGCAGATTGCCATCTGATAAAATTCATGTGATTCAATGTGGATTAAAAGATGAACTATTATATTCCGATCAAATGATTTATTTAAAGCGTCAGAAACTAGGATTAGTTCCGGAACATTTGGTGCTGCTGATCGCGGGAAATTATGAAGATTCTCGAAAAGGACATCATCTACTTTTAATGGCCTTGTCTGAAAATATTAAAAATTTCCCTGCTTTAAAATTATTGATCGCTGGGGATGGATCTTTACAAAGAAAACAGATTTTAGATGAGTTGATTAATTCTTTGGGCTTGGAATCATATGTGGAGTTTTTAGGTTATCGTACGGATATGCACGCATTAAATTCGATTGCGGATGTTGTTGTCGTGCCATCGACACAAGGTGAAGCAACGCCGTACACGATTAAAGAAGCGGCAAGAGCCGGGCGACCCGTTATTACCACAACAGCTGGCGGCTGTGCGGAAGCAGTGGAACATAATCTATCTGGTTTATTGATTCCTGCGAATGATGTGTCGGCGTTGTCTGATGCCATTCGTCATTTATTATCGGATTCTCTTTTGCGACAAAAAATGGGAAACCGCGCCCGCGCATTATTTTTAGAGCGTTTTTTATTAGACGATCGAATTGATGATGTGATAAAAATTTATTTGAATGATGAAAAACGCCAGGTCTGTTATGATACTTAAAAATATGTTGTCTTTTTTCGTGCCACATAAGCGATTTAATATTTTTTCAGGTACGAATACTTGGAAAGAGTGGTGGTTGTTTTTTTGTGCTTATTTCACCTTCGGGTCTTATGAGGATGAGTCAATTATTGATGAGTATGAAAAAGCGTTTGCAAAAGCGGCGGGAACCATTCATGCGATTAGTTTTGGTGCGGGTCGAATGGGGTTGTACGCCATCTTAGAGGCGTTGGAGTTGCAGAGGGGCGATGAAATTATTCTACCCGCATTTACCTGTGTGGTAGTACCCAATGCCATTCTCTATCGAGGACTTAAACCCGTTTATGTTGATATTGACCCCATTACATTTAACGTGGATGTTTTAAAAATAGAAAAGGCCATTACATCTCGTACACGCGCGCTGTATATTCAACATACCTTTGGAGTTATTTGTGATGTTGGTAAGGCGAGAGCAATAGCGGATCGCTATAAATTGTATCTTATTGAAGATGCGTGCCATGCGTTGGGTGCTACTGATAAAGGAAAGAAAGCAGGATCTTTGTCTGATGTAGCCTATTTTAGTACGGATCATTCGAAAGTGATCAGTACGGTTTTAGGCGGCATGGTGACAACGAACCATGATGCATGGGCCACAAAAATACGCGCCATTCAGCAATCCTCGCCTTTTTTGACGCGAAAATGGGTTCGCAAAATTATGTTAGCTTTTTTAACAGAGCGTATGTTGCTTTCCCCTTATTGCGCTTGGTTTGGGCGCAAGTTTTTTGCCGCATTAGTAAAATTCAAAATAATTTTCTTTTATCATGATGAATTGAAAATAGAGAGGCCGACGAATTATCCCTATCCTTGTCGGTTGTCGTCGATTCAGGCAAAGTTGGGGTTATCGCAATTAGCAGGGTTGCATTGCAATTTAAATCATCGTCGTCAAATAGCATTGTGGTTAGAATCAAGAATCAAATGGTATGAGAATTTACCTCAAGAATTTTTGTTACAACAAACGTGGATTCGTTATTCATTTTTGGTGCAAGATAGAACGGAATTCGAGGCATTATTTATGAAGCATTTTGATTTAGGTATTTGGTTTACGAGTATTTTACATGGACGAGCAGAAGGATTAGATAAATTGGATTATGTTCAAGCCTCGTGTCCTGTTGCTGAATGGGTGGCGCAACATATTGTGAATTTTCCGACACATTTGCGTATTCCTTTAAAATTTTTACAAGATAATTGGTCTCAGCATGAACAAGTGGTTTTGACGATGTTGGATAGAGGGATATTATGATTCGTTTATCAAAATCTGTTGTGGGAGAGCGGGAAGTTATCGCTCTTTCAAAGGTGATGGCTCATGGTTATTTGGGGATGGGGGCGGAGGTTCAATTACTCGAGCAAAAATTGCAAGACTATCTGGGTTGTTCAGATAGGAAAGTGGTTTGTGTTAATTCAGGTACCGCGGCATTACATTTGGCGTTACAAGCGTTAGGCGTGGGGGCGGGGGATGAAGTATTGGTGCCTGCGATGACTTATGTCGCTTCTTTTCAGGCGATTTCTGCGACAGGCGCAACACCGGTTGCTTGTGATGTACATTTAGAGAATGGATTATTGGATTTGAAAGATGCTGAGAAACGGTTAAGTTCAAAAACAAAAGCACTCATGTTTGTTCATTATGCGAGTTATTGTGGCGATTTGCAGTCAGTTTATGATTTTGCAAAGCAACATAAATTGAGAGTGGTCGAAGATGCGGCGCATGCGTTTGGCTCAGTCTATCGAGGCAAAAAAATTGGTAGCTTTGGTGATGTGGTTTGTTTTAGTTTTGATGGGATTAAAAATATTACCTGCGGGGAGGGTGGCGCCATTGTAAGCGCGGACAGTGCAGTTATTCATAAGGTATCGAATGCACGATTGTTGGGCGTGCATAGAGAAACTGAAAAACTTTCTTCAGCGCAATGCGGTTGTGATTTTGATGTGATGGAGCAGGGATTTCGATATCATATGAGCAACTTAATGGCGGCGATTGGTGTCGTGCAATTAGACCGTTTTGAAAAAGAATTTAAATCGGCAAGAAGACAGCTGATAAGCTATTATTATGAGCGATTGAAAAATATTCAGGGGGTTCAGTTATTGCAAATGGATTTAGATGATATTGTGCCACATATTATGCCGATGAGGGTTTTGAACGGTCAGCGTGATCGGTTAGGGATATATTTAAAGCAGCATGCAGTCGAAGTGGGGGTTCATTATAAAGCATCTCACTTGTTGTCTAAATACGGCCATGGGAGCTCTCAGTTGCCCGTTGCAGAGCAATTATCTGTCGAATTATTGACCTTGCCATTACATCCTGAGCTGAGCAGGCGGGATATTGATTATATTGTTGGTTTAGTGCAGATTTTGTTGTGTGAAGAATGTGTTATGAGTGAAAATTGACGATGATTGATTTTTATGGCATAGTGGGTGCCTTTGAAAAACACTCATCAATTATTATTAATAGGGCTTTTTTGGCGCATGATCTAGGTGAAATAGATCATTTAGATCAACATACTTATCAAGTTCCATATGCGTGGGATAAATCATGAATGCTAAACCACTCGTCAGTGTTGTGATGAATTGCTGTAACAGCGATCGCTATTTAAAAGAAGCGATCGATTCAGTTTATGCGCAAACTTTTTTGGATTGGGAAATTATCTTTTGGGATAATGCATCAACAGATCGTAGTGCAGAGATTTCAAAATCTTATGATGACAAGCTGCTGTATTTTTTAGGAAATCAACATGTTTCGCTCGGGGCGGCTAGGAATTTAGCATTGGAGCAATGTCATGGAAAATATATTGCTTTTTTAGATTGTGATGATTTATGGTTGCCAACGAAATTAGAAAAACAAGTTGCATTGTTAGAGAAAAATCCATCGTTAGGGATGGTTTATTCGGACTCGTATTTTTTTAATGAGCGGGGAAATATTCGACGCTTATATCACGATAAAAAAACGCTTTGTGGAAATGTGTTTAAAGAATTGTTTGCCAATTATTTTTTGGATATTGAAACAGTTATTATTTTGCGGTCAATTTTGGATAAATTGCCAGAGTGGTTTGATCCACGCTTGCATGTAATGGAAGATGCTGATTTGTTTTTGAGAATTGCTTATGAGTATCCTATTGACTGTGTGAATGAGCCGCTCTCGAGATGGCGTGTGCATAAAAACAGTGATACATTTAGGCGACATGAATTGTTTGCAAAGGAAAGTAGTCTGGTTTTAGATAAATTGATGGCATTAAATGAGAATTTTAAAGATCAATTTAGTGAAGAAATAACATCATATCGTCGACATATTACATGGTTAGAGGCGTTATCTTGCATGCGCGTAGGTCAGGCAAAACAATGTCGTTTGCTATTGAGACCCTATTTGCTTAAGAGTAAGTCTTTTTTTCTTCTATATTGCTTAAGTTTTCTAGGGCAAAAATTATTCTGTTATTTGTGGGATAAACGAGCGGGTTTTTAAAGTAAGAAATCTCCGCTGCTTGCAGCGGAGTCAAGGGCGCTGGAGCAACAAGAAGTCGGATAATATTTACCCGGCCGATTATGAAGGGGATAGATATGCTTGAGCTTTTCTTGGCATTCCCCTGTTGATACAGTAAAATAGTGCTTTTTTCGCGAGCAAAATTCTATGTTGATACCTGTCATATTAGCCGGTGGAATAGGCGAGCGTTTAAGGCCTTTATCTACGCCGAAACGACCGAAGCAATTTCTGCCCCTGTTTAGCGACAAAAGCTTATTACAAGAAACGATGAATCGTATTGCGCAGTATCCAGCGATGTCTTCGCCAATGGTGATAGGTAGTCTGTCGCATCGCGCTTTATTGGATGAGCAATTGATGGGTGCTCAAGCGACTATCATTTTAGAACCGGTTGGACGCAACACGGCGCCAGCGATTGCGATTGCTGCTTTAAGGGCGATGGAAAATGGCCAAGATCCTATTTTATTTGTATTGCCTTCTGATCATTTGATTCAGAATCAGGACATTTTTTATAAAGCGATAGCGATTGCTTGTGCTCACGCAGAAAAGAATAAATTAGTGACGTTTGGCATTGTGCCTCATGCACCGGAAACAGGTTATGGTTATATTCAAACAGGGGAGCGTTGTGAGGATGCCTATGTTATTAAACGATTTGTAGAAAAACCGCCGCAACAATTGGCTGAACAATATTTAGCGCAAGGGGGGTATTATTGGAATAGTGGCATGTTTTTATTTCGAGCATCTATTGTTTTACACGCCATTGAAATGCATGCTCCTGACATTTATAAAATTTGTCGAGAAGCATTAAAAAACAGCCGACGTGAAGCATCACATATTTATTTAGATGAAACACTATTTGCGGCATGTAAAAAAGAATCCATCGATTATGCAGTCATGGAAAAAACAACAGATGCTGTGATTGTGCCGCTAGATGCTGGTTGGTCGGATGTGGGTTCGTGGCATGTGTTATGGTCGTTGATGCGTAAAAATCACAATGGCTATGTGAAGCTTGCTGCTCTATTTTCGAGAAATATCATGAGACGATTAAAAAAGGAGCTTCAATGAAAACGGTTATTTTATGTGGAGGTCAAGGCACGAGAATTCGTGGTGTTGTGGAGAATATTCCTAAACCAATGATTCCGGTTGGTTCTTTTCCAATTCTTTGGCATATCATGAAATACTATGCGTGCTGGAATCATAAAGAATTTGTGCTGTGTTTAGGATATCAGTCCGATGTGATTAAGGATTTTTTTCGTAATTACAAAGCACATATGTGTGATTATACTGTTTTTTTAGGAGATTCGAAGCGAGTTGAATATCATGGGAAGCATGAAGAAGCGGATTGGCAGGTGACATTGGCAGAAACTGGGTTGAACGCAATGACGGGTGCTCGAATTAAGCGGATTAAAAAATATATCGTGGATGACGAACATTTTATGCTGACCTATGGGGATGGTGTGGGTGATATTGATTTAGATAAATTACTCGCATTTCATTTATCCCACGGAAAAATTTTAACAATGACCGGCGTGCATCCCCCGGGTCGCTTTGGTGAGTTAATGAGTGACCCCGCGGGGTTGGTAACTGAATTTAACGAAAAACCGCAATCCACGGGTGGTTGTATCAATGGCGGTTTTTTTGTCTGTCGTCGTGAAATATTTAATTATTTAAGTGACGACGAAGCGTTGGTGTTTGAGCAAGAACCGATAAAAAAATTAGTCGCTGATCGGCAGATGATGTTGTATGAGCATGGTGGTTTTTGGCAACCGATGGATACCTACCGCGAATATTCTTTATTAAATGGACTGTATGATGCGGGTAAAGCGCCTTGGGTCATTTGGGAATGAGTAGTGCTATGGATCCATTATTGCAACATCAGCGTATTTTAATTACAGGGGGTTTGGGCTATGTGGGTGGCAGAGTGGCGCAATATTTTTCTAAAAATCATCCCGAGGTGAATTTACGTTTAACCACGCATAGACGGGGCATACAAAAGCCAGGTTGGCTCGCAAAGGGCGACGTGGTTGAGATGGATCTTGTTAATGATGATGATATTGAACGAGCATGTCAGGACATCGATGTCATTTTGCATTTAGCTGCATTACATGAAGTCGATTGTGCGAAGGATGCCAAACATGCGGTTAGAGTGAATGAGCGTGGGACGTTTAAAGTACTTGAAAGTGCTAAACATTGCAATGTTAAACGATTTATTTATTTTTCTACAGCGCATGTGTATGGAGCTCCTTTGGCGGGTGAGATTAATGAATTAACCGTAACGCGACCGGTAGGGGCATATGCGGTTACGCATAAAGCGGCAGGAGAGCATGTGTTAGCGGCGGCTCAACGCAAAGAAATAGAAGGACTTGTTGTGCGGCTATCCAATGGATTTGGTGCGCCTATTTCGGCATCTGGTGGGCGATGGACGCTTGTTGTGAATGATTTATGTCGCCAGGCAGTAATGAATAAGCAGATCACATTGCGGTCAGCGGGATTGCAATATCGCGATTTTATAACGCTAACCGATGTCAGTAGAGCCGTGTCGCATTTAGTTGGGTTGCCGCGTGATCAGCTGCAAGATGGTCTTTTTAATTTAGGCGGTGAATGTTCGATGCAAATTAAAGAGATCGCTGAATTAATTCAGAAGCGTTGCAAGACTCTTTTCGGCTATAAACCACCTTTGTGTGTAGGCGCTCAATCGTCGGCTGATCAAACAGACAAACTGGCCTATAACATTGATAAGTTAAAGTCGACGGGATTTGAGTTAACACGACAGATTGATGATGCAATTGATGAAACGCTGTTGTTTTGTGACCAGAAATTTAAGAAGTAATTTGTATGATGATCCATGAGTTGTCAGTATCCATTGTTATCCCGACTTATAATCAAGCGCAATATTTGAAAATATGTCTTCAGTCGATTCTTGATCAAACGCGACCAGATTGGGAAGTGATTATCGTTAATAATTTTTCGAATGATGATACGATTGATGTGGTGCAGTCCATGAAGGATGAGCGCTTTACCCTGGTCAATTTTGCTAACAAAGGGATTATCGGTGCGGCTAGAAACGAGGGGGTGCGCCACGCGCGCGCAGAGTTAATTGCTTTTTTGGATTCGGATGATTGGTGGGAAACAAATAAATTAGAAATCGTGTTAAATTATGTTAATGAACATGCCGATGTTGATTTGGTTTGTCACGATGAATGGTTGTATGCAAGGAATAAAAAAACAAAGGTTTTAAAATACGGCGCGCAATTCGATTATAAAAAGCTGCTGTTTAAAGGCAATGCCTTATCCACGTCGGCGGTGACGCTCAAAAAAAATAGTCTTTTGCGTGTTAATGGTTTTTCTGAGGAACCGTGTTTGGCGGGCGTAGAAGACTATGATTTGTGGCTTCGCTTAGCGCGCAAGAGTTGTAAGATGGTTTTTTTGCATGATGTTTTGGGATATTTTAGAATACACGACGACAGCTTTTCGGCAAAAATTGAAAAACATTGCGCGCATGTAACCTGTTTGTTTGATCGGCATTTTAGGGATTGGCAACCGAAAAATATATATTATCGTTTTTTGATGAGAAACTGTTACGCCAATGCAAATAGGATGTGTGGAAAAATGCTCATGAAAAATGGTGATCCATATCGTCAAGTGAGTAAATATTTACGTCGTGCGATTAGCTATAATCCGTTTTCATGGAAAGCGTGGGTTCATATGTGCGTGTGTTTAGGTAGGTTAATGTGGGAAATGCTCATGCGATTTCGTCATGTACTCGCCTATTCATTGCCTTTTTTATTGGGGCTTAAGCGTTGCCGGTCAGTGGTTAATCCGTTGCTGAATAATTCTTTAAGCATTTTGCTTTATCATGATATTCCAAACCATTTGTTTGATTCTTTCAGGGCACAAATGCAATTTTTGCAAAAACATTATCAATTGATTACGCCGAATGAATTTGAGCAAATTGCACGGGGAGATAAAACGGTTGTTGGACACCAATTGCTATTAAGTTTTGATGATGGATTTAAGTCAAATTTTCATGTAGCGAAAGAAATTTTAACCCCGCTTAACATTAAAGCGTTATTTTTTGTACCGCCGAGTTTTGTGGATTGTGCTGATCGTGTAATGCAAATAGCGTTTATGCAAAATCGACTGCGGCTTCGTGCGATGGATATTTCGGGTGATATGGCGCCGATGAGCTGGGACGATTTGCGCTGGCTTATTCGATCGGGTCATACGATTGGTTCGCATACGATGACGCATGCGTGTTTATCGAAAATTATATCGCCGGAAGAGTTGTTTTATGAAGTGGCGCAAAGCAAAAAAATATTAGAAGCGCAATTGCAACAATCGATTGAGCATTTTGCGTATCCACTGGGGGATGTTGATAGCATTAATTCTGTTGCATTATCTTTGGCATTAAAGCATTATCGATATGTTTATTCTGGTGTTCGAGGCAACTATTGTGCGCGGTCCCGCGTATTTTATCGCGAATCTATGGATCTTGGTTTGGGTGTTCATTATGCGCGTTTTTTAGCAGAGGGCGGCTTGAGATTTCATTATAGGCGTGCACGAGAAAAATTAGATTCGATGATGGAAAAATTATGTTGACGCAGGCACCGCTGCCAAAATTAAAAAATTTGCTTTTAGCTATTTTTAAAAGTGTTCCATCCGACGATCAGTTATCGGCATATTGGCAAACGTTGGGAGGAAAATCTTTTTGGTTATCACGCTCGAGTTGGGCGTTAAAAGCGATTGTGCTTTGGTGGCAGAAAGCGTTTGATGCGTCGCCAGTTATTTGGTTTCCGGATTATTTTTGTAATGAAGCGTTGAGTTTGGTGCGCGCCACATCAGCGACGATCAAGTTTTACTCTGTCGACAAAGATTTAATGCCAAAATGGGATTTATGTCATGCGTTAGCGAAAATGGCTAAGCCAGATATTTTTGTGTTAGTGCATTATTTTGGACAACCATCGGATCTTGTTGGAGCCAAACGATTTTGCGAGCAATATCAATCGTTAATTGTCGAGGATGCTGCTCATGTGCTTTGTCCAACAGATGAAATCGGGAGCGCGGGGCATTTTACGCTTTATAGCCCCCATAAATTATTAGCGGTTCCGCAGGGTTCGATTTGTGTGATGTCTCCGAAAAAAATTAAGCGATTATATCCAAGTCTGAACAATTCGGCAGAGATAATGACTAACGTTATAAAATGTTTTGCTTATCATGCGCCGGCTGTTTTTCCGTGGATTTTAAAACGATTGATTCAGAAAGTTATCCCTTTGTTTTTTACCTATAGTAAAACGCCGGCACAAACATCCGTACAGCGTTATTCAACTTTGTCCGCCATGCATCCATTTGTAAAAAAATTATTGTATATTGAATTGCAAGATATTGATGCCATTAAAAAGCGGCGGCGTGAAAATCGTCAATTTTATGATATGCTGATAAATCTTGATGGGAAGGGGTATTTGTTGGGGGATGACAAACATATTCCGTATTTGGCTGTTTTTACTGGTATTGAACAGCATGGGTTTAACAGGGCGTTAACATGCTTGATGCAAAAATGGCCTGATTTGCCGCCGGAAGTGATGAATGAGCACTCTTTGCATGTTGATGCCATACGGTTTTACTCTGCTATGGTTGCATTTCCGGTGCATCAGTCGTTATCATTGTCTCGTTACTTTAAGCGCTATCTTAAAAAGAACATAAAGTCTAAGTTAAAATGTATTCTGCCCATGTATTCATTGATGGGAGATCATTCGGACGAGTATAAAAAACTGTTTCATCATGTCCAATATTCTAATTTGTTACAGTCAGCTTTATATGGTGAGGCGAAGCAACATGAAGAAGCGTGGGGCGTGAGCCATTTAATTATATTGAAAAATCAAGTGCCCGTTGCTGTTTGTCAATTATTGCAAAAGAAGCTTTTTGGTTTGTTTTGTTTGTATCGCATTAATCGAGGGCCTGTTTGGCTGTCATCAAGCGTAGGGTATCTTGATAAAATAGCCTGTTTATCTTTATTGAAAAAAAGATTTTCTGGCATCTTAAGTAGAAAAGTTTTAAGTATTGCGCCAGAGTTATCTGAGGATATTAATCATTATTATTTATTGTCGCTTTTAGGCTATTATCACGTGAAGAAACAACCTTATTCTTCAGTGACGATAGATTTATCTCAATCGGAAGATTTGCTGCGTAAACAATTGGCGGGAAAATGGCGAAATCAACTCTGTTCCGCAGAAAAGTTAGAGGTTTCGGTTGAAGTTGAATATGGCGCGGATGCATTGACTTGGCTATTAAAAAAATATCATGATTTTAAAGAAAGCAAAGATTTTTCGGGTGTTTCAGAAAAGCTTATTCATTATATGTCTCAACAGGCTCTCGATCCAGAGTGTTTTGTGACGTTGCGCGCAAAATATCAAGGTGAATATGTTGCGGGCATCTTGGTGTATCGACATGGACAAACCGCTACCTATTTTGTGGGTTGGAATGGTGAGGCTGGCCGAAAAATTCATGTCAATAATTTATTGTTATGGCACGCTATTTTGGAATTAAAATCCATTCATTGTTCTTATTTTGATTTAGGTGGCGTTGATGTGAAAAATACGCAGGCGATTAGCCATTTTAAACAGGGCGTGAGGGGCGATGCGTATTCGTTGTTGGGGGAGTTTGTTTGTTTATGAGATTAGGTATTGATGCATCAAATGTTCGAAGTGGCGGTGGGGTTGTGCATCTGGTTGAGTTATTAAAGCATATGGATCCTCGTGCTTATGGGATAGATGCCGTTCTTGTTTGGGGCGGAGATATATTATTGTCGCAGTTGCCAAAAAAGAATTGGTTGCAGTTGCAGTTTGTACCGATATTAAATCGACATGTTTTATATCGCAGTTTGTGGCAGGGATTTAAATTTCCTAAACTGGCAGAACGACAGTGTGATATATTATTTGTTCCAGGCGGTATTTGTTACGCGCAACGAGTTCCTTATATTGTCATGTGTCAAAATATGTTGCCGTTTTTGTGGAAGGAAATTTTCAGTTACGTTGGATATTTCCGGTTTTTTCGGTTATTGTTATTGCGATATGCGCAGATACGATCTTTTAAAAAAGCAAGCGGCATTATTTTTTTAACGGATTATAGTTTGAGCGCTGTGCAGAAATCAACGCACATTACAATGAATAAATTTTGTGTTATCCCTCATGGGATTAGTCAAGATTTTTATGTTGAACCCCGGCATCAAAAATCGATCAAACATTGTAATGCCGAAAATCCGTTCGAATTATTATATGTTTCAACAATTGATTTTTATAAACAGCAGGATCCGGTGGTTAAAGCCGTTGTTAAATTAAGGAAAGGTGGGTATCCGGTGATATTGCGTTTAGTGGGCGCCGCATATCCGCCCGCACTGAGGCGGTTGCAGAGGCTATTAAATAAACTTGATCCAAAGAGTAATATAGTATTATATGAAGACGGAGGGCATTATCCTAAAATCAAAGATTTTTATCGCAGAGCAGATTTGTTTATTTTTGCATCTCGTTGTGAAACCTTTGGCAATACATTGTTGGAAGCGGCAGCATCGGGATTGCCGATAGTTTGTTTGAAGGGGCAGCCCATGCAAGAATTATTGCAGAATGCGTGCGAATACTTTACGGTTGCTGATACAGATGAGATTTTCTGTTCGATTAAGAAGTTACTCGATGATGAATCTTTGCGTTTTCAATATGCTCAAAAAGCATATCAACGGGCAAAAAATTATTCTTGGAATAAGACGGCAGAAAAAACGGGCATATTTATTGATGAAGTGTTGAGATCATTATGATGAAATTACTGGTTATATTCGGCACGCGACCTGAAGCGATTAAGTTAGCGCCCGTTATTCATGCGGCTAGAGTTGATTCGCGTTTTGACGTGCAAGTTTGCGTGACGGGTCAACATCGTGAGATGTTGGATCAGATGTTGGCGTTATTTGACATCACGCCCGATTATGATCTTGATATTATGTTGGCCAATCAGCATGTCTTGGATATGACGAGTCGTATTTTATCGGGGTTGAAGGAGGTTTTGTTTCGTGCGCAGCCTGATTATATTATTGTACAAGGCGACACGACCAGTGCTTTTATGGGTGCATTGGCAGGATTTTATTTCAAAATTCCTGTAGGACATGTGGAAGCGGGATTGCGCACGTATGATTTATATGCGCCCTTTCCGGAAGAAGCGAATCGAACATTGATTACGCGATTGGCGCATCATCATTTTGCGCCGACTAAAAAATCATACGATAACTTGGTGCGAGAAAATATTGCGGTGGATTGTATTACCGTGACGGGGAATACGGTTATTGACGCATTGTTATGGGTTTGTAAAAAAAATAAATTAAGAACTGATTGGAGTGATATTTTTAGCTCGATTAATAAAGTGATGCATTCGAAACAACCCATTATTCTTGTGACAGGGCATCGTCGAGAGAGTTTCGGCGAAGGTTTTTTAAATATTTGTAAGGCGTTGGCAACGATTGCGTCAAAACATCCTGATTGGCATATTGTTTATCCGGTGCATTTAAATCCGCATGTGCAAGAACCCGTGAGGGCAATGCTTGATAAATATGATAACGTTCATTTGCTTGCGCCATTGGAATATGCGCCTTTTGTTTATTTGATGCAGCGAGCGCATTTAATTTTGACTGATTCTGGTGGAATACAGGAAGAGGGCCCCGTGCTAGGCAAGCCGGTGCTGGTGATGCGTGATGTGACAGAGCGACCTGAAGCCATTGAAGCGGGCACAGCCATTTTGGTGGGAACTGATGCGGCGCGTATTGTTGCTGTCGTTGAAGATTTAATGCATAATACAGCGCGATATGAAGCAATGGCACGAATCAACAATCCATTTGGCGATGGGTGTTCAGCGCGGCGTATTTTAGATAAAATTGTTGAGGCATCATTTTCAACACATACCTTAAATAAAGTTTTTGAAACAACACATGAATAATTTTCAGATTAATAAGATCGTTGTGATTGGTTTGGGTTATATTGGATTACCGACCGCTGCTTTGTTTGCAAATCAGGGCGTGCAAGTCGTTGGTGTCGATATTAACGAGACTATTGTCCGTACCGTTAATCAGGGCAAAGTTCACATTGTTGAGCCTGGGTTAGATAGCATGGTTGATGCTGCGATTCAAACAGGTCGGCTTCGAGCCACAATAGAATGTGAGTCGGCAGATGTTTTTATTATTGCCGTGCCCACGCCATTCAAGGGCGATCATAAGCCCGATATATCTTATATCGAATTAGCGGCAAAGAAGTTGGCTCCAAAATTAGAAAAGGGGAATTTAGTTATTTTAGAATCCACGTCGCCGGTTGGAACATCCGAACAGTTGGCACATTGGTTGTCTAAAGATCGTTCTGATCTTTCATTTCCATTCTCATCAGATGTTCCTGATATTAATATTTGTTATTGTCCCGAGCGCGTGATTCCGGGGAAAGTTTTACATGAATTAACGATGAATGATCGTATTTTAGGAGGTATGACGCCGCTGTGTGCTAGCAAGGCAAAAAAAGTCTATCAACTATTTGTAAAAGGAGAATGTTTAATTACGGATACTCGAACAGCAGAGTTAGCGAAGCTGACAGAAAATTCTTATCGTGATGTCAATATTGCCTTTGCGAATGAAATGTCATTGGTCTGCGATCGTTTAGGAGTGGATGTGTGGGAGTTGATTCGATTGGCTAATCACCATCCTCGCGTGAATATTTTGCAGCCTGGTTCTGGCGTGGGCGGACATTGTATTGCGGTGGATCCTTGGTTTATTGTGGATAGCGCGCAGGACATCACGCCGTTGATACAAGCAGCAAGACAAGTCAATAATTTTAAGCCGCAGTATATTGTAAAACAGATTGAAAAATTATTAGTGCAGCATCCTAATTCGATTGTGGCTTGTTTGGGGTTGTCATACAAACCCGACATTGACGATTTAAGAGAAAGTCCAGCGATCACGATAGTTAAGGCATTATCAAAACAAACAGCAATTAAAGAGTTATTAGTCGTTGAGCCGCATATCACTGCGTTGCCGGCCTCTTTAAAGGGCAAAATGGAATTAACCGATTATCGATCTGCTGTTGAACGTGCGAATATTATTGTTGTTTTGGTGCCGCACACTGCATTTAATCGAATCGATCAGGCGACACTAAAAGACAAACTTCTTATTAATCCAACCCATCTTTGGCGATAATATGTGTGGTATTGCCGGTTTTTCCGGAAATTTTTCACAAGAATTACTGATTAACATGATCGAAACCATTTCGTATCGCGGCCCCGATCATCAGGCCGTCTATTATAATGCGTCCTTTCAAATTGGATTGGCGCATCGTCGATTATCGATTATTGATATCTCGGAAAAAGGGAATCAGCCCATGTGGGATGCGAGTCATACTGCTTGCATTGTGTTTAATGGCGAAATCTATAATTTTCCTGAATTGCGCAAAGAACTGGTCAAAGAAGGGTTTGAATTTAATAATGACACAGATACGGAAGTAATATTAAATTTATATTTGCGCGATGGCATTGCATTATTCAAAAAATTAAATGGTATTTTTGGGTTTGCGATTTATGATACGCGGAATCAACAGATTTTATTGGCGCGCGATCATTTGGGTGTTAAACCGTTGTATTATTCGCAAACAAGCAAAGGTTTTTTATTTGCGAGCGAATTAAAATGTTTGTTAAAAGAATCGTCCGCGTCGCGCGAATTAAATCCCTTAGCGATTCATAATCATCTGCGATATCTTTGGTCGCCATCACCCGATACAATGTTAACGTCTATAAAAAAATTATTACCCGGATCTGCTTGTGTGATTAAAGCAGGAAAAATTCAAAAGCAGTGGCGTTATTATGATTTGCCTTACGATCAGCCGATTAAATCGTATTCGGTACATGAAGCCGTATCATTATTGCAGGCTAAATTTAAACAAGCGGTCGAGCGACAATTGATTTCAGATGTGCCTGTCGGTGCATTTTTATCGGGCGGATTAGATTCGAGCGCCATTGTTGCGATGGTAAAAGAGATTGATCCCGCACGAAAATTGCCTTGTTTTACGATGCGATTTGCGGATCAGTTTGGTCAATCTGAAGGAACGGTTGAAGATTGGCCCTACGCCGAAAAAGTGGCAAAGTATTTAAATGTTCCGCTGCAGGTGATTGATGTGCGCGCTGATATGATCGATCAATTGCCGATGATGATTGAGCATTTAGATGAGCCGCAAGCAGATCCCGCTGCGTTAAATACGTTTTTTATTGCGAAATTAGCGCGTGATCAGGGAATGAAAGTTTTGTTATCGGGCGCCGGCGGCGATGATATTTTTTCAGGTTATCGACGCCATTATGCGCTCATGCAAGAGCGATATTGGGCTTGGTTGCCAAAGGGGGCGCGTAGACAAGTGGCGTTATTGACACAAAAACTTTCTGAAAACAAATTGCGTCGATTTAAAAAAGCATTCGCATACGCTGATGTTGATCGAACACAGCGGATCGCCAGTTATTTCTATTGGTTGCAACCGGCTATTCAAAATGGCTTGTATAGTGATGAGCTCAGGAAACAGTTGGTTTCGGCCGAACAAAACGATGTGTTAATGCATACGTTACGTCAGTTACCCCAAGAGATGCCCGATCTGAATAAAATGTTATATTTAGAAACCAAATATTTTTTAGCCGATCATAATTTAAATTATACCGATAAAATGAGCATGGCGGCGAGTGTTGAGACGCGTGTGCCATTTTTAGATTTGGATCTGGTTGAATATGCCACATCGTTGCCGACTGCCTTTAAGCAAAACGGAAAAGTGAGTAAATGGATTTTAAAAAAAGCGATGGAAAACTATTTGCCAAAGGAGATTATTTATCGTAAAAAAACAGGTTTTGGGGTGCCGTTGCGATTTTGGTTGAAAAATAATTTACGCGAGATGGCGGCTGATTTGTTATCTGAGTCGTCGATTAATCATCGTGGTTTGTTTGATGCGGGCGCTGTTAAAAAATTGATAGCAGACAATCAAACGGGGCGGATTGATGCAAGCTATCCGATTTTTTCTTTGTTGTGTATTGAGCTGTGGTGCCGTATCTTTCTTATTTAAAATGCGGGCTACGCCTGCTTGGTGCATATAATTTGTTGGGCCTCACGGCCCAACCTACGTACGCATCTTATTTAAACACAAAATATTTTCGGCCTAAAAAATTTAAAAAAAACACTAAAACAGAAGCGATTGCTTTTGCAAAGATGGGTCGTAATAAAAGATGCGCAAGATAATAGGTGATAGAGATGTCGATGAGCCCAATCAATATAGCCAGTCCGGCATAGATAAAAATCTCTATTTTCGCAGTCCATCTAGCTTTATGTCTAAATAAAAAATGAATACAAAGTAAATAATTTGCTGTGGCGGCAATAATAAAAGAAAGGGCGGCGGCAGTAATGATGGTTATGCCTGCATAGAATAAGATAGCAAATGTTAATAAATTGATAAGTGCCGCAATGCTGCCAATGCCAAAGTAAATTAAAAGTTGCATGGGAGCAGGTAATTGATGGGCGTTATAATGAAAAATACAATAAAACGCGCGTATCCCATCTTTCCATCCGATCTTTTTGCCTTCTTCATAAGTGCGCCCGTGATAGGAAATGCCCATTTCATAAATACGTAATTTTTTTTGTGCTATTTTTGCGACAATTTCAGGTTCAAATCCAAAACGGTTTTCCTCGATGGTAATATCTTGGATTTTATTCCGTCTAAATATTTTGTAACATGTTTCCATGTCGGTTAAGTTTAAATCGGTAAACATATTAGAGAGGAAGGTCAGAAATTTATTGCCCATGCTGTGCCAGAAATACAAAATACGTCTTTCGCATGATGTATGAAATCGTGAACCGAGCACGACGTCGGCGCGGTTTTCAATCAATGGCTGAATGAGTCGCGTCAGATCGCGCGGATCGTATTCTAGGTCGGCGTCTTGAATGGCGATAAAATCGCCGGTGGCCTGTTGCATTCCCGTACGAATTGCGGCGCCTTTGCCTTGGTTTTTTTCGTGGACAATTAATTTTATTTCTTTAAATTGTGCCGCTAATTTTTTTGCGACGGCTGGGCTACGATCGCTTGAGCAATCATCAACAATCAATAATTCTAATTGAATATCGGGCGTTTGGATGGCAAACACCTTCTGGATACAGAGTTCCAATGTTTTTTCTTCATTGAAACAGGGAATGATGATGCTCAATGTATGGGTTGTCATTTTGTCGTTCCACGGTCTAATCGAATTAAGTAAAATGTCGATTGTCCAAATTGGTTTTTTATTCTCGAATAAGATAATTGTTCAGTATGAACAAAAACGAGTTGAGCATAATGCAAGTTGACGAGATGGGTCAATAAATTTTCCATGTTTTTTCCGCCGAGGGTGTCATTCCAGTCTGTTTCATAAAAGATGTAATTGATGTTCATTTTTTTTAAAAGCGTGAATAATTGTCGCGTGCTGGTGATACTCGACCAGTCGATTAAACCAGAAAGATTGGGTTCTGCGCGTAGGTAAGAGCGATTGAGATAGTAAGTTTGTCCCGCGCGCAATATGCATAGAAATTTAGCGTTTGCAGGGGTATGCTGGTCGATCCATTGGTAGTCGCTATAGTTCCAAGTATATTGATGATATTGATTTAGATTATGGGTTAAGTAAAATCGGATGTAAAATATAGAATAATACGCGGCGATTGCAATACAATAAATCAACGTAATGACTAAGAGTATGTTATAAATCCATTTGCTTAAGCGATGCTGGATGTTGTCATATAACGTTATGGCGGCCATTAATGCAAGAGGAAAAAGATAGAGAGAGAATCGTGTATATAGTGTTGGCTCCACAAGCCACCACAATACAAAATAACTTATAACGCCGATTTGCATTTGTAATTTTTTAATACGGCAACTGAAGAGGCCGGCGATAATTAAGAACCAAAATGTGATAGGAATCAAGGGATAGAAAATAAAGTTTTTGAGATCGATAATGATGCTGTGTAGATTGTGATGTCCGCTCATTGCATCTGTAAAGTTTTGAGCGAGTATTTGCAATTGTTGAGATGAGGATCCAAAGATATTTTGAGCCAGCGGCCATACAGGATTGCCTAGATTAATATAGTTTCTGATATAGCAAGGCGATGCGATGAGTGTCATCAGTATCAGCGCATTGATGAGGTGTATCTTTTTTTCTTTTTCTAATTGCGCATAAGCCAGTATGATATACCAAGGGATAAACAAAATGCTTTGATATTTCACGCCCAAGGCAAAGCCAAGTGCAGCAAAGGCAACATAAATACCGGTTTTTTTGTGCGAGTCGGTTGTTAAAAATAGAAAACCGATTAAACTATAAAATATAACAATCCAGTCATTGGTGACAAGATGCGCCTCGTGATATGCGAGTGGCGTTAGAAATAGGATAATAAAAAACAATCGCGTATGTTTTAAGTTAATTCGAGCTGCTAAGTACTGCAGAATGAGTAGTGAAAACAAAAAATATAAACAAACGGCCAGTTTTACGCCTACTCCGCCAAATAAAATAAAGGAAGGCAAAAACATCAGATGAAAAAAAATGGGGAAGTTATAATGTAGATAGGGCCTGAAGATAAAACCGTGATTTAATATGATATCTTTCATTTGAGCTAAATGATAACGCATAGCATCAGCGGATCGCTCTGGCGTGTATGCCAATAAAATAATCCATAGAATTAAAAAAATGAGCATGCCGATAAAATATACGCTCCACCGATCCTGTTTGATTAAATGTCCTTTCAAAAAGTGGCCAACGGATTTTAGTGTCGTCCAGAGCGTTTTTATATAAAACGATGCGATAATCAGCGAGAGTAGGGTGAACCCTAAAATATATCCGGGGGTTGCGAGCATCCATTTTGTAATGAAGAACAGATAAAATGCGGTGATGATAGAGCCGAACAGAAAGCCGGCAATGAGCTTTTGAAAGGGATCAAATTTTAATCGTGCCGCGAGCGGCATGCCCAGCCCGCAGATGGTAAAAAAATATGCTAAATTAAAAATGAGTGCCATAGATCTGCTCTTTTTGAGAAAAGGTATAATAGCGTAAAAGAGGCTGATTTTCTATCAACTTTGGCGGTAGATTCTGCTAGAATGTCCGTTGTTTTTGACCAAAGGTTGTTCATTTATGAAACGAATCTTAGTAACAGGTGGGGCAGGTTTTTTAGGTTCTCATTTATGTCGACGTTTGTTGACAGAAGGGCATGACGTGTTATGTGTCGACAATTTTTATACCGGCACAAAAAATAATATTTTGCCTTTGCTATCCAATCCACATTTTGAAATATTGCGACATAATATTACAGAGCCACTAAAAGTGGAAGTCGATGAGATTTATAATTTAGCGTCACCCGCTTCGCCGGTGCATTATCAAAATCGTCCAGTGCAAACAACGATTACGAATGTGCATGGATCGATTAATGTTTTAGATTTGGCGGTGCGTTTGGGAAAGGTAAAAGTTTTTCAAGCGTCGACCAGTGAGGTTTATGGTGATCCTGCTATTCATCCGCAAGTCGAAGATTATTGGGGAAATGTAAATCCGATTGGTCCGCGCGCTTGTTATGACGAAGGCAAGCGGTGCGCAGAAACATTATTTTTTGATTATTGGCGGCAATATGAATTGCCCATCAAAGTGGCTCGTATTTTTAATACCTATGGCCCCAATATGTGTTTGAATGATGGGCGTGTGGTGTCGAATTTTATTGTGCAAGCGTTGAAAGGCGAGCCGATTACGATTTACGGTGATGGATCGCAAACGCGCTCTTTTTGTTACGTCGATGATTTGATTGAGGGTTTCATCAGAATGATGGCGACGGATCGCGATATGACTGGTCCGATTAATTTGGGAAATCCGAATGAAATTACGATTAAGCAGTTGGCGCAGAAAATAATAGCCATGACCGGTGCCAAATCGCAGCTGATTTGTAAGTCCTTGCCCGCCGATGATCCCAAGCAGCGCAAACCCGACATTACAAAGGCAAAACATGTTTTAAATTGGGTGCCCAAGATTTCGATTGAGGATGGGCTAACAAAAACCATTCATTATTTTGAAAAAATACTGGAGATGTCGACAGTCACATGAAACAGATATTACAGAGTTTAAAAACAGGTGAAACAGAGGTTGCTGACATTCCTTGTCCTCAATGTAAGGCGGGACACGTGTTAATTGAAACACAGCGTTCTTTGATTTCAGCGGGAACCGAAAGAATGTTGGTGTCGTTTGGAAAATCCAGTTGGTTGTCAAAAGCAAAACAACAGCCTGATAAAGTAAAGCAAGTATTAGCAAAGCTAAAGACAGATGGCATTCTGCCAACATTAGAGGCGGTGAATAATAAGTTATCTAAATCTATTCCAATGGGTTATAGCAATGTAGGGCGAGTGATTGCGGTTGGGTCGGATGTGCGCGAATTTAATGTTGGCGATCGTGTTTTGTCGAACGGCGCGCATGCCGAAATGGTTTGCGTGCCGCAAAATCTTTGTGCGCATATTCCTGCAACGGTTTCTGATGATGAGGCTGTGTTTGGTGTAGTCGGTGCGATTGCTTTACAAGGGGTTCGCTTAACGCAGCCTGAAATGGGTGAAACCATCGCTGTTTTTGGTTTGGGTTTGTTAGGGTTATTGGTCGTTCAGTTATTGCGTGCAAATGGATGTCGCGTAGTCGGTATTGATTTTGATAAATCTAAATTGGCCTTAGCAAAACAATTTGGCGCGGAGACGATTGATTTAACCATGCATCCTGATCCGGTTAAATTAGCCTTAGAATTTTCGCATGGCCGAGGGATCGATGCAGTGTTAGTAACGGCGTCGAGCAAAAGTAATGATCTGATGCATCAAGCGGCTCAAATGTCTCGTCAGCGCGGGCGTATTATTTTGGTTGGTGTCGTGGGTTTAGAGTTATCGCGCGATGATTTTTATAAAAAAGAATTAACTTTTCAGGTGTCTTGTTCGTATGGTCCTGGTCGTTATGATAAAGCGTATGAAGAAGGCGGAGCCGATTATCCCATTGGTTTTGTGCGTTGGACAGAGCAACGAAATTTTGAGGCGGTGTTGGATTTAATGGCGGATAAACGGCTGAATATTGCGCCGTTAATTTCAGCGCATTTTCCGATTGATACAGCGGTTTTTGCTTATGAATGCCTGACCGATTCTAACAGCGCTCTTTTAGGACTTGTGATTGATTATCCTCGGGATGAGACAGGAAAAAAACAGTCTTTTGTGGTGCGATCGGATGATTTGCCGATTGTTTATTCGAGTGAGCAACAAGTTATTGTCGGGTTTATTGGCGCAGGTAATTATGCAAGCCGCACATTGATTCCCGCATTCAAAAAAGCGGGCGCCGTATTACATAGCATTGTATCCAGTGGTGGTGTGAGTGCGCGACAAGTGGCAAAACAATTTAACATTAAAAACAGTGCAACGAATGTTAATGCGGTAATGGAAGATTCAGCCATTAATACGATTGTCATTGCCACGCAACATGATTCGCATGCTGATTTAATTTGCCAGGCATTAAATCATGGAAAGCGCGTGTATGTTGAAAAGCCGTTGGCTATTTTTTCTGATGAACTTGAGCGGGTTAAAAACACTTATAATAGTTTGGCGCAGCAAAGAAAGTCGCCTTTTTTAATGATCGGGTTTAATCGTCGTTTTTCGCCACTGATTGAAAAAATGCATGAGGTATTATCTGCTACGCCAGAATCTAAAGTATTATTGATGACAGTGAATGCGGGCGCTATTCCCTCTGATCATTGGACACAAGATTTGAAAGTGGGTGGCGGTCGCATTGTCGGTGAAGCATGTCACATGATTGATTTGTTGCGTTTTTTGGCGTGCAGTCCCATTGTTGATATCAACGTGAGCGCCGTTGGGCAAGTCAGCGGCAAGTCAGTCCAAAATGATCAGGTGGTCGTTGTTTTGCATTTTAAAGATGGTTCGTTAGGGACTATTCATTACTTATCCAATGGTCATCGTGCGGTGCCGAAGGAGCGATTAGAGGTTTATTGTGGTGGCCGCGTTTTTAATTTAGATAATTTTAAAACATTGCGTGCTTACGGTGTGACCAATTGCAAAAATATGCATTTATTTCGCCAGGATAAAGGGCAATATGCCTGTGTGCAAAAAACCGTGGACGCGATATTGTCAGGATCCGCTTCTCCTATTTCTTTTGACGATATGGTTGAAGTCACACAAGCAACGTTTGATATAATGAATATAATTTCTTCATGATGACGCTTTGTTTGTATTTTAACACATTACGTTATTTAAAGTGGTCGCAGATTTATTGGCGATTGCGCTATCGACTGTATCGGCCGAAAATTGCCAAGACGCCGCCACCCCCTTTACGAAATGTTATTAATGCGCCCCGATCGTTTATTCAAAAACGATCCGCAAAAGTTTCAACCACTCAGTATCGATTTTTAAATAAGACCGAAGATGTTAGTTGCTCATCTATCTGGAATGATGGGCGTCTTGATAAATTATGGTTGTACAATCTGCATTATTTTGATGAGTATGATAAGGATTTAATGTTGCGTTGGATGGATGAGAATCCGCCCGGGGAGGGAATCGGTTGGGAGCCTTATACCCTGTCATTGCGCTTGGTTAATTGGATGAAATACCATTTAGAAAGCGAATTATTATCCTGGCGCATGCTAGAAAGTTTGGCTATGCAAGCGCGATATTTAATGTCTCGTCTTGAGTATCATTTGCTGGGAAATCATGTGTTCTCCAATGCGAAAGCATTGGTTTTTGCAGGGTTATTTTTTCAAGGGAAAGAAGCGGACAAGTGGTTAAGGCAAGGGATAAAAATTTTAGATCATGAATTACAGCGCCAGATTTTACCAGAAGGCGGTCATTTTGAGTTATCGCCGATGTATCATGCATTGATATTGCAAGATATATTAGATCTTATTAATGTTTATTATGTCTATGATCAAGAAATGCCAGCGAAATGGTTGATGCTTGTTCCTCAGATGTTGTCATGGTTGGCAACGTTGACCTATCCCAATGGCCGTCTTGCTTTTTTTAATGATAGTGCAATGGCGATTGCGCCCGATATTGATGCGTTATGTCAGTATGCGAAAAATTTGTCGATCAGTTATAAGTTAAATATATTGAGACAAGCGGATGGTTATTGGCGGTTGCAAAAAGGTGATTTATTGGTGCTTGCAGATGTGGCGCCAACCGGCGCGGATTATTTGCAGGGGCATGCGCATGCGGATTCGCTAAGCTTTGAGTTATTATTTGACAACCAATTGATTTTTGTTAATTCAGGGATTAGTACTTATGCAAATAATGCGCAACGTATTGCAGAACGCGGGACGGCTGCGCATAATACGTTAACCATTGATGATCAAAATTCTTCAGAAGTTTGGGCGAGCTTCCGAGTGGCACGACGCGCACGAATTTTTAACGTGCAATTTCATGAAGATTGCGATAATTTAGTGTTGCGTGCGAGCCATGATGGATATAAGCGTTTGCGAGGCCGCCCTGTTCATACGCGCGAATGGCGATTGACGGATAGTGGTTTGGTGATTAAGGACAATATATTGGGTAATGGCGCTCATCGTATGGATTTGTTTTATCATTTGGCGCCCGAAATAGCCGTAAGAAAAACAACGGTAAATAGTTTGATATTATCTCGTGATCACTGTGAGGTTGCTAAAATTACTTTTCAGGTTGATGGTGAGATGAGTATTCAGTCGACATTATATCATGCTGAGTTTGGGATGGCAGAAACTAAACAAACGATTGTGCTAAGTTATGTTGGAAAAATTCCGATTGAGGTGTTGACCGAAGTAATTTTTTAATATGCATATTTTATTTTTGACTGACAATTTTTATCCTGAAGGAAATGCTACGGCATCGCGCGTATATGAGCGCGCGTGTTATTGGGTTAAATGGGGGCATCAGGTTACGGTTATAACGAGCGTGCCAAATTTTCCGACAGGTAAAGTTTTTGAGGGATATAAAAACAAATGGTATCAGTCTGAAATGATTGATGGGATACAGGTTGTGCGCGTGAAGACTTTTATTTATCCGAATAAAGGGAAAATTTTACGTATTCTAGATTTTTTATCCTATGTAGTGCCGGCTTTTTTTGCGGGATTGTTTATTAAGAAGCCTGACGTAGTGGTTGTCACAACGCCACAGTTTTTTGTCACGTTGTCGGGATATTTATTATCGATTGTTAAGCGTCGTCCTTATGTGATAGAGGTGGGCGATTTATGGCCGGCATTTATTTCTGCAGTTGGCATTACGATAAAATCGCCTATTTTATGGTGTTTAGAAAAATTTGAATTATTTATGTATCATCGAGCATCGTCTATTGTGGTGTTGACCAGTGCGTTTAAAAAAAATTTAGTGCTGCGTCATATTGAGGCTAAAAAAATACATGTTGTAATCAATGGCGTTGAGTTTAGTAAATATCAACCGCAAACGAGAGAGTTGTCGTTGATGCGGCAATACGATTTATCGGATCGCTTTATTGTAGGTTATGTGGGTAATCATGGTATGGCACAAGATTTGCAGAATGTGTTATATGCAGCTACCTTGTTGCAGAAAGATTATCCTAGCATTTGTTTTATGTTTGTGGGTGATGGGGCAGAGCGCCAGAATTTGATGGCATTTGCAGAACGAGAGCGTTTGAGCAATGTGCGGTTTGTACCGATGCAGCCAAAAAATAAAATAGCTGCTTTTTGGGCGTTAAGTCATGTCGCATTAGTGCAATTAAAAGATGATCCGTTATTTGGAACGGTCATTCCTTCTAAAATTTTTGAAGCGATGGCGATGCAGTTGCCTATTTTATTGGTGGCGCCGAAAGGTGAGGCGAGTGCGATTATTGAAGAAAATCAGAATGGTATTCATGTCGAGGCTGGGCAGCCACAATTATTGGCTGATACAGTAGTGAAATTGTATGATGATTCTCATTTGTTGCAACAGTGTGCTAACAATAGTGCGCACAATATCTCGAAATATTCTCGAGAAGCACAGGCTCGAAAATTTTTAGAGATATTGAACGTAACGGTTTGTTCGAAAAATGCGTGAACGTGAAAATCACGTAGGGGAGAAAGATAATATGAAACATTTAATTTTTGCATGTTTTATAGCCTATTTTTCGACGGTCTTTGCAGTTTTTCTTATTCGGCCTCTGGCTATTCGCACAGGGTTGGTCGATACTCCGACAGAACGTAAAATTCATTCAGGGGTCATTCCTCTGATTGGCGGCATGGCTATCTTGTTCGGCTTAGTGATTGGATTGCTAACATTAGATATTTCCTTACTGCATTATCGCGCGCTGTTGGCATCTGCTGTTATTATGGTATTGGTGGGGGTATTGGATGACTTTCATGAATTAACACCACATGCACGTATTTATGCGCAAATATTCGTATCATTTTTGATTACAGTGATAGGTGGCGTGGCCGTATATGATTTGGGTAACTTGTTTTTTCTAGGCTCTATTTCATTAGGCGTTGTTGGTATTCCTTTTAGTATCATTGCCGTCATTGCGGTGATAAATGCGGTCAATATGATGGATGGAATGGATGGATTGGCGGGCAGTATTATACTGATTGAATCGATTTTTTTAAGTGTATTAGCTTTTCGCGCGGATCGTTATAATGATTTTGCGTTTTTATTGTTAATAGCAGCCAGTGTCTTCGCGTTTTTAATGTTTAATTTGCCTATCGTGCAGCGTCGTTTGAAAATATTTATGGGGGATGCGGGGAGCATGTTGTTGGGCGTTCTGTTGGTTTGGTTTTTGATGGATTTATCACAAGCACCCCGTCAAGCGGCACAGCCCGTAGCTTTTTTATGGATTATGGGCGTGCCGTTTTTTGATATGACGAATGTTGTGTTGCGTCGTTTGCGCAAAGGCGTGTCGTGGGTTTCGGCAGATCGAGAACATATTCATTATGTTTTAAAACAACGAGGGCTGACCGACGGAATGGTGTTGTTGATCTTGAGTATTTGTTCGATTGTATTTGGTCTCGTTGGGTTTTGGATGACAATATTTCATTGGTCGGAAGCGATGATGTTTATTTTATTTATAATATTTTTTCTTGTATATTTTTTTGGTTGTAATTTTTTCTGTCCTGTTAAGGGGAAGTCCTGATGAAGCATGTTATTAGAAAGGCTGTTTTTCCGGTTGCCGGTTTTGGTACGCGTTTCTTGCCGGTGACGAAATCAATTCCGAAAGAAATGCTGCCGATTGTGGATAAACCCATGATTCAGTATGCGGTAGAGGAGGCGGTGGCGGCAGGTATTCGCGAACTAATTTTTGTGACCAGCGCGAATAAAAATTCAATTGGAGATTATTTTGATTCCAATGTTGAATTAGAGCATCTCTTAAAGCGACAACAAAAATATGACTTATTGAAGATGGTACAGAATATTTTGCCAGAAAATGTGAGCTGTGTTTTTGTGCGTCAACATGCGATGTTAGGATTGGGGCATGCGATTTTATGTGCGCGTGATGTTGTGGGCGATGAGCCATTTGCCATTTTGCTCGTGGATGATGTGATTGATAATAATAAAAACCCTTGTCTTAAACAGTTAGTCGATGTCTATGAAAAAGAACAGGGCAGCGTGGTGGCTGTGCAGCATTTAGCAGAAGAAGAGCTGAGTAAGTATGGCGTTGTTGATTTGGCGGGCGTCTTGGATCATTATGCTCGGATGGTTGGTGTGGTGGAAAAACCAAAGGCAGGCAATGCCCCTTCTCATTTTGGTGTCGTTGGGCGTTATGTGCTAACGCCAAAAATATTTGAATTATTAGCAGACATGCGTCCTGGCGCGGGCGGTGAAATTCAATTAACGGATGCGATTGCACAGTTATTGGAGGATGAGGCAGTCTTTGCATTGGAATTTGAGGGGAAGCGTTATGATTGTGGGAGCAAGTTGGGATATTTAGAGGCGACGATACAATATGGATTGAAACATCCAGAGATTTCTAAAGATTTTTTGAAGATGCTAAAAGCATTAAAGCTTTAAATGAATAAAATGTTGGAGGGATAGTTTGCAGAATAAGATTTTAAACTACAGTATTGTTGCAGCAATAAGCGTTATTTTAACCGCAATAGCGATTTATCATTATCCTCTTTTCAATCCGGATGGCATGCTTTATTTAGAATTGGCCAAGCAATATCCATGCGCAGGGTTTATGTCTATATTTCATGTTTATCACTGGCCGTTTTATTCTGTTATGCTGGCGTGGGGGAGTCGCTTATTTCATTTATCTTTATTGCACACCGTATATTTGTCGAATGTTGTATTTTCAACGCTAACAGTTTTTATATTTATTTTTATTGTTAAGGAAATGGAGGGTTCTGATCGTTTTTTTTGGCTGGCGGCGTTAGTGATTTTAATTTTTCATACGTTTAATAGTTATCGTGGAGATATTTTGCGCGAGCATGGGTATTGGCTCTTCTATTTGGTTTCAGTATGGTTTTTATTGCGGTTTATTCAACAATTAAGATGGCGTTATGCAATTGGATGGTCGTTGTCCATGATGATGGCTACCTTGTTTCGAGTGGAAGGATTGATTTTTCTTTTAGCGACTCCATTTTGTTGTGTTTTTTTGCCGATATTTTCTGTTAAATCACGGATAATGGCTATTTTAAAGTTAAATCTCTTAACAATAACAGGAGGAGTGGGTTTTGGGATTTTACTTATTTCATTGCATAAAGGATTTCCGCATATCGGAAACATTCCAGATATACCGAGTTTGTTGGCTTATAGTGTGCAGTTATCTCAGGTTGTTGCGACACGCGTTTTGGCGATGCAGCAATATGTCTTGCCCAGTTTGGGCGAAAGAAATGCTCTTGAGATTTTTTTATTTGGTTGGATTGCGGGTTATTGCGTGTATGTGGTAAATGCTTTGTCGCTGGGTTATACGATTTGTGTGTTTTATGCGATGCAATATATGCGGACGATGAGGTTCTCCTTTTCCAAACAGTGGGTATTGTTTTGGTATCTCTTGATTAACGTCGTGATGACGTTGCTGTATTATTGGAAATTTGTTTATTTGTCCGGTCGGTATATGGTGGCATTAGCATTAATATTACTGTGTTATGTGCCATTTGGTTTATATGAACTATATCAACACTGGCGTGCAACGGAGCGTAAATTTTTATGGGCAAAACTATTTTTCGTTCTGACCGTTTTTCTAATGTTAAGTATGGCTATTGCAAGTGTTTATCAATTTGGCCCCTCAAAACGAGATATTTACAGTGCGGGCGTATGGCTGCATGACAATACGATGTCATCGGCCACGATATATACCAACGAGGGGCGATTGGCATTTTTTGCAAAGCGTGAGTCGGGCGGCTGGGAGGGTGAAAACAAGGATTATTTCAACATGGATCTGCTCGCAGAGGGCCCGTGGAGAGGCTATGACTATGTGGCTTTGGTGCTGCCGGACCTGTCAACCGATAGGCAGGAACAGCTGGAAAAAGTGCTTGGAAAACCGATAAAAACATTTGATTATAAGCGTCGAAATGATAAAGTATTGATTTTCAAATTACCTAAACATTAGGAGATTTTGGCGTGAATATTGCAGTGATTGGTACGGGTTATGTGGGGTTGGTGACAGGCGCATGTTTTTCAGAAATGGGCAATCATGTGGCTTGTATCGATATTGATGTTAAAAAAGTTGAAAAACTGCGAAAAGGGATTATGCCGATTTATGAGCCCGGATTAGAAGATTTAGTTAAACGCAATTATCAGGATGGACGATTAGAGTTTTTGACCTCGCTCCACGAACAGTCGATTGAACCCGATGTTTATTTTATTGCGGTGGGCACGCCGAGTGATGAAGATGGATCTGCAGATTTGCAATATGTATTAGCGGTGGCGAAAGAAGTTGGAAAATATATTACAAAATATTCGGTGGTCATTGATAAATCCACGGTGCCTGTTGCAACGGCTGATAAAGTGCGCCAGGTTATTCGTGCCGAGTTAAAACAGAGAAAATTACAAATTGATTTCGATGTCGTGAGTAATCCAGAGTTTTTGAAAGAAGGTGCAGCCATCGATGATTGCATGCGGCCTGATCGCGTTGTGGTCGGGACAGATAGTGAGCGCGCAAGAACTCTTTTAAAAGAGTTATATGCGCCCTTTACGCATAATTATGAGCGCATGATTTTTATGGGTATTCGCGATGCTGAGATGACGAAGTATGCGGCTAATGCTATGTTGGCGACAAAAATTTCATTTATGAATGAGATCGCAAATTTATGTGAACGAACCGGTGCAGATGTGGAAAATGTTCGGCGTGGTATTGGATCGGATAGTCGTATTGGGTTTTCATTCATTTATCCGGGCTGTGGTTATGGAGGATCTTGTTTTCCTAAAGACGTGAAGGCATTGATTCGTTTGGCGGAGCAATATGATTTTGAGCCTAAAGTGTTATATGCGGTTGAGGCGCGGAATGAATTGCAAAAAAATATTTTAGGACAAAAAATTCTTGCCAAATTTGGCGGGGACTTGAGTCAGATAAAAATCGCCGTTTGGGGATTATCCTTTAAGCCGGGAACGGATGATATGCGTGAATCGCCGGCGATTCTATTTTTAGAAAAAGTGATTAGTCGTGGTGCAACTGTCAAGGCCTATGATCCTGAAGCGATGTCGGTTGCTAAAAGAGAATTACCGGTGTCTTGGTTCAACGAAGAAAAATTGGTGCTCACGCAGCATCAAGAAGAGGTCTTGAAAGATGCCGATGTTTTGGTGTTGATTACTGAATGGAAACAATTTCGCAATCCGGATTTTACTAAAATTAAAGCATCAATGCGTGGTAATGTGATTGTCGACGGCCGCAATCAATATGATCCAGCGCAATTACAGGCATTAGGATTTGAGTATGTCGGCATTGGCCGGCGGACGACACCACTGCCATATAATAAAATGACATCTATCGTGCAGGAAGAAGAAGTTTGCATTGCAGAATAATCGTTTTGTGATAGGGTCAGACATGATTAACTTCGCCGAGATAATTTCTGTTTGCACTGACGTTATCAATAAGGCGTCGAGTGTTGTGTTAGAATTTTATAATCGTCCTTTAGCGACGGTCGATTATAAAGCAGATCATAGTCCATTAACCCAAGCCGATCTTCGTTCTAATGAAATTATTTGTCAGGGCTTAGCGCAGCATTTTCAATGGCCCATTTTATCGGAAGAGACGCAGGATAATGGCTTGCGGCAGAATAGTGCGTTTGTCTGGCTGGTTGATCCGCTCGATGGCACAAAAGAATTTTTAGCGAAGAACGGGGAGTTTACCATTAACATAGCGCTTATTGAGAATAATAAGCCAATATTTGGTATGATCGCGGTGCCTGTTTTGGGTCACATTTATTATGCGGCCGAGGGGCAAGGAGCTTATTTGAAGATGGGTGGCAAGAGGATACGTCTTATGTGCTCGCAAAACACACGCCCCGAGCAAGCACGATTGTCGGTGAGTCGTTCGCATCTCGATTCATTGTTAAAAAATCGGTTGGAATGTTCAAAATTTCAGAATTTTATTCCCATGGGCAGTGCTTTAAAATATGCTCGCATTGCACAAGGCGAAGCAGAAGGCTCGTTACGAGGAGCGCCTTTGATGGAATGGGATATTGGTGCGGCGGATTGTATTGTGCGAGAAGCCGGTGGTTGTATTACAGACTTTCAGGGTAATGATTTGCAGTATAATAAAAAGAATCCAATACACAATGATGGCATTATTGCCAGCAATCGGTTATTGCATGCGTTTTTTATTAATTTGGTGCAGCAAGCGTAGCTTGTATGGAGCGAAGCGAAATACGGGCTACACTTGCTAAACCCGATGCGTCAGGGATGCGGTATTCGTAATATCATTGTTTAATGAGATAAATCATGTTGAGTAGAGCATTTTTAAGAGAACCGAGGGTTATGATGCGTGCGCTAGATCGACGAACGTATCATGTGCAACCCACGATATGGGCAAGGTGTTTTTCGCAAAGTCACGAAGATTACACATCTGAATATTATTTTGTTGATACTAATATTGTTTCAGCTTATATGAAAGATGAATATCCGGGATTAGTGTCGTTTGTTGATGCTAAACATAGACACTTTTTTTATACAGAAACGGTAAAATTAGAACTAGACAAGCCCAACCCGAGACTCCCTTATGAAAAAACGCCATTTCACTATTGCCACAGCGGATTATTGGATCGTTCTAAAAATTTGGCGCTCGATTTATTGGAAGAACAATGGACTGCGCATGCTCTCGCTGAATCAAGCCGATACAAACAAAAATTCTTTTCTTTATCAGACAAGCGAATGAAACTGTTTAGAAATGATTTGTTAATTATATTCGAATCAGGTTATGCATGTTTTGATGAGTCGGTTATGCCAGTTGGGACACTGGTGATGCCGTATTTGTTGATAAATAATTTGCGTTTATATAAAAAATTTCTGCACGAACCGCAAGCGCGAGAATTACTAGAAACGGTTGTTAACCAATCTGGGTTTGAGCACCTTATTGAGGTGAAAAAATGGGACGAAGTGGTTTCGAAAATGGTACCCGAGGTTTGCGCGATAGCTAATCCTGTTGTAAAACCAGCGTAATGGTTAACGATTTATGGGGCGTTGGATAGAATTATGCAACAAAGACAGCCAGCGCAGCGCGGTAGGTTGGGCTAAATAAAATGTCGGTTG